>Ga0206128_1000141_pt1 | contig 87637 bp, 80 predicted proteins | sample Helgoland_Spring_7_FD_148601 | JGI IMG/M metagenome (GOLD analysis project Ga0206128, IMG submission 148601) | Pelagic subsurface seawater microbial communities from Kabeltonne, Helgoland, North Sea - Helgoland_Spring_Bloom_20160426_1 | ecosystem: Environmental > Aquatic > Marine > Epipelagic ... | reverse complement strand
CTCTTACCTTTCCGAACAGAGAAGTTAAGCCCGTTTGCGCCGATGGTACTGCTTACTGTGGAAGAGTAGGTCGCCGCCTTTTTTAAACACCCATTCATTCATTTGATTGGGTGTTTTTTTGTTTATATAATTAGAGTGTAGTAGAAATATAATTTGTGTTTAGACTAAGTACAACAAGTCTAAAATCGGTTTAGTTACTTTTTTTTCTTACCAAATAAGCTATCAGTAATAGTATTTATTCCTTTGAGTAAAGCTAATATTGCACCAATACTAAAAATAACACCAAGAATCAGCAAAGGAATGTATAGTGGCTTTTCTTTATTTGAAAACGCAATATGAAGTAAGGTAGGACCAATAAACATTAAAAATAAACATATAAGCATTATACGTATACCTTTACTTAAAGTTTCCTTGTGCGTTTTTTTAGTCTCTTCCATGATTAAAGTTATTTATAGCATTTCTAACATTACCATACTTATTGAGTAAATTTTTTGCTTTGCTTTCTGAAATATCTAACTCATTTGCTAACATCTGAGTACCACGGTTAACTAACTTATGGTTACTTAATTGCATATCTACCATTTTATTACCTTTAATTTTACCCAATTGAATCATTGTAGCAGTAGTAATCATATTAAGCACAAGTTTTTGAGCAGTTCCAGCCTTCATCCTTGAACTTCCTGTTACAAATTCTGGTCCGACTATAACTTCAATTGGAAATTTTGATACGTATGATAACGGACTATTTGCATTACAAGTAATACATCCAGTTATAATATTTTCGGAATTACAGGCCTTTAGGGCATGAATTACGTATGGAGTGGTTCCTGATGCAGCAATGCCTATTACAACATCTTTATCTGAAATATTATGAGAAAGCAAATCGTTCCAACCTTGTGTTTTTGAATCCTCAGCAAATTCTACAGCTTTTCTTATCGCTTTATCTCCTCCTGCTATTAAGCCTATAACTATATCGTGTGACACTCCAAATGTTGGAGGGCATTCAGAAGCGTCTAAAATCCCTAAACGTCCACTAGTACCAGCCCCAATGTAAAATAGTCGACCGCCATTTTTAAGCTTTAAAACTATTTTTTCTACAAGTAATTCTATTTGTGGAAGAGCTTTTTCAACGGCTAACGGAACAGTTTTGTCTTCATTATTGATGTTAGAAATTATCTCACTGACGGACATATTTTCTAGATTATCATAATGAGAGTCTTGTTCAGTAATTTTTTCGAAATTCATACGATAAAAATAATTAATTTGTTAGGTTAATTAGGATAAAGAAGGCTTCCTTTTATTCATGAAAAGATGAAAACCAAGGATTTTTTCCTCGGTGATGTCCTATACATAATACTATTGAATAGTATAAATCACTTCGTCTACCTCAGATAATCTAAAATACCCAAAAGGAAAATTGTCTTGATTTGTCTGATTTATACAGTTACCCCGAACCGTAGCTGGTTGCGTTTCAAACGGTCCGCCACCTTCTTCACTTCCTTGCTGCAAAAGTGTAAACATAAAATTATAGAAACGTTCCGAAATACCATAATTCCTTATAGTCACATCCATACCAGGCTCTAAATTTTCTTCAGTATAGAAACCAAAAATTTGATTCCCATCTGTAAATCTATCTTCATATACTTCTAGAGTAGGTATTTGTGGGATAGGACTCAAGAATTCAAAAAAGTAGTAATTATCAATATTTGCTGGGTCTGTATAAAAAGCTTTGAGCTCAATATCTTCTCCTAAAAAGCCGCCATCATCTTTTTGTTCAATATAATCTATAGGAACCACTGACTTCAATGTTTCGGTAGCAGTATATTGTTCATTTTCATAGAGAACAGAAAGTACATAAGTGCCATTTATTACTGGGATAAAGTTGGAGTTTCTATAGATACCTGAATTCCCGTCTTCGATAAAGTCAAACGTATTTCCGTTAGTATCAGATATTAAAACAATTGCGTTATTTGCTGGTTCTATGTCTTGGTCAAAAAATGGAGCAGTTAAAGATAATTTGATACTCTGTTCATTTCCTGATGTATTCTTAAACCAATTGATACTTGCGTCAATAACAAGTCTTTGTTGCCCTTCGTTTAAATCTACTTCTATGATATCTTCACAAGAATAAGTAGTGAAAGCAAGGAATAATATGATTGCGATTTTTTTCATCTTAAAATTGAAAATTATAAGTTACTGCAGGTACAATTCCAAAAATCGCCAATCTAGTGGCTTCATTTCTACCTGACATTCGGTTTTCTCTGAACGTTATATTTGTAGCATTTCTACGATTATATATGTTATATAAGCTAAACACCCATTGTCCTTTAAACCTTTTCTGTGAATCTAGTTTTGGGTTCAAATTAACCGACAAATCCATTCTGTGATAATTGGTTAATCGACTTGAATTTCGAGCCTCGTAAACAGGAATTGTTATTCCGTTAAATTGATATTGTCCATTAGGGAAGGTTGCAGGAATACCTGTCTGAAATAAGAAATTGGTATTAAAACTCCATTTTTTATTGAGTTCGTATGAACCTGTCAAAGTAATATCATGAGTCTTGTCCCAAGGTGTATTATACCAATTACCATTATTTATTCCAGTCTCTAACGGTGTTCTTCCTGGTGTACGTTGTTCAGATTTTGAGAGTGTATAAGCTAACCAACCTTTAAAACGACCCTCGTTTTTTCTTAATAAAACCTCAAGACCATAAGCTCTGGCTTCTCCATTCAGAATAACCTGCTCAATAGCGTCATTTGCTATTAAGTTTGCACTATCGATGTAATCGATACGGTTTTTTATGGTTTTATAGAAAGTTTCAACTTCTAAGGAATATGCATTATCATTAATGCTTTTGAAATATCCTAATGCTACTTGGTCCAAGATTTGTGGCTCGATGAATCTTCCACTAGGAGCCCAAACATCTAAAGGCGTTGGAGAGCTTGTATTAGACAATAAATGCAAATACTGAGACATTCTGTTGTAACTTGCTTTAACTGATGATGACTCATTTAATTGGTAGGCCAATGAAGCTCTAGGTTCAATATTAGTAAAAGATTCTAAAACATCACTTCTACTAAAAGATTCTGTTCCGATTGGTTCTGCTATTTCGTATACCTGGAGTTGATTATTAAAATTTAGTGGATTATTATCTTGATAGACATTCAATTCGTCTTGTCCTAATCTGTGAAACGTACTTAAACGTGCCCCATAGGATAAGGATAATTTATCCGAAATTTTATGTTCGGCATCTATATAAATGGCATTTTCAAAAGCATATTTATCTATAAGTTTATCAGGGTTTATTCCTGAATTTTCATCAATGGGTTCAATTTCACCTGGATTAAATTTGTAGTAGATACTATTAAGACCATATTCTAGTTTGAAGGTATCACTGATATAATGTTTTAAATCATATTTCACATTAAAATTAGTAATACCAGATTCCCAATCAAAACCTACGAAATCTAATGTTAATCCATAGAAGTAATCTGAATAAATTGCTGAAAAATTTGAAAACAACTTATTAGAGAATAAGTGATTCCATCTAAAATTTAAAACTGTATTACCGTAAGTATTTGTAAACGAATCACCAAGACTAAAAACATCTCTACCAAAATATCCAGAAAGGTACACGCTGTTTTTTTCATTTAAGCGATAACTGAGTTTTGTATTTAAATCATAGAAATAGGCAACATTATCTAAATCAAATAACGGTAAAAACAAATGTGCATAACTACTACGACCTCCAAATAGAAATGAGCCTTTTCCTTTTTTAATTGGCCCTTCGGCTAACAATCGACTAGATACTAAGCCTATACCACCATTGAGATGAAACTCTTCATTATTACCTTCTTTTTGATAAATATCCAAAACCGAAGATACACGTCCACCATATTTTGCAGGTACGCCGCCTTTGTATAGTTTGATATCTTTTATCGCATCAGGATTAAATACAGAAAAGAAACCAAATAAATGCGATGAGTTAAAAATTGTCGCTTCGTCTAAAAGGATTAAATTTTGGTCAGCTGAGCCACCACGAACATTAAAACCAGAAGAGCCTTCACCAGCGTTTGTAACACCAGGAAGTAAGGTTATGGATTTGATAACATCAACTTCTCCTAAAACCACAGGCATTTGCTTAATGGTATTTATGGACAAGCTATTGACACTCATTTGAGGTTTACGAATATTCAATTTTTCGACATCCTCATTGATTATAATTTCATCTAAACTCTCGACAGATTCTTCAAGTTTAAAGTTTAGGGTTTTATCCGCATCCAACTCTAAGGTTAGATTCACTGTTTTAAAACCTAGGTAACTTATTTGTAGTTGATAAGTACCTTCCTCTAGGGTAAGTGAATAGAAGCCATATTCATTTGTAACAGTTCCATTTTTTAATTCAGGGATAATAATATTAACACCAATAATTGTCTCGGTAGTTGAGTTGTCTGTGACTATCCCACTGAGCGTATACTTGTTTTGTGCAGAAATTATTGATGTAAATAGAAGTATATAGGCAATGCTTCCAAGTAGGAACTTTCTCATTAACTAATTTTTATGTAAAAATAAAAAAGCCTAATTTTACATGAGGCTCTTTTAACTTAAGTTTAATTGAGTATACTCTTTAAAGTTTGACTTGGTCGCATAGCGTTACTCGTTAGTACTTCATCTGGGTAGTAATAACCAGCAATATCAACGGAATGACCTTGTATCGTATTTAACTCTTCTAAAATATCAGTTTCCTTTGCTTGAAGATTCTTAAAAATCCCAGTAAACTCATACTTTAAGTCAGCATTTTTGTTTTGGTTAGCCAAAGCTTCAGCCCAATATAATGCAATGTAGAAATGACTTCCTCTATTATCTAATTCATTAACTTTACGTGAAGGTCCTTTTTTATTCTGTAATAATTTTTCTGTGGCTTCATCTAATGCTTCACTAAGAACTCTTGCTTTTCCATTATTTGTAAAGTCTGCATAATGGTCTAGAGAAACAGCTAAGGCTAAGAATTCTCCCAAAGAATCCCAACGTAAGTGATTTTCTGTTACAAACTGCTGTACGTGTTTTGGAGCAGAACCACCAGCACCAGTTTCAAACAATCTACCACCATTCATAAGCGGAACGATTGATAGCATTTTTGCACTTGTACCAACTTCTAAAATAGGGAATAGATCAGTTAAGTAATCACGTAATACATTTCCTGTCACAGAGATAGTGTCTTTTCCATCTTTAACACGTTCTAGTGTAAATTCTGTAGCCTTTATAGGTGATAATATTCTTAGGTCTAAGCCTTCTGTATTATGATTTGGAAGGTACTTGTTTACTTTTTTAATTAACTCAGCATCATGCGCTCTATTTTCATCTAACCAGAAAACTGCTGGAGTTTGTGAAGCTCTTGCTCTTGTAACTGCTAATTTAACCCAGTCTTGGACAGGAGCATCTTTTGCTTGACACATACGCCAGATATCTCCAGTTTCAACTCCGTGAGATATTAAAACAGTACCTAATGCATTAACAACTTCGATAGTACCACTCGATGATACTTCAAATGTTTTATCATGCGAACCGTATTCTTCAGCTTTTTGAGCCATAAGTCCTACATTGGGTACTGTACCCATGGTTGTTGGGTCAAACGCACCGTGCTTTTTGCAAAAATCTATTGTTGCCGTATAGATGCCTGCATAACTACTATCAGGAATTACAGCTTTTGTGTCTTGTTGATTTCCCTCCGCATTCCACATTTGACCAGAAGTACGAATCATTGCTGGCATAGATGCATCAATAATCACATCACTTGGTACATGTAGGTTTGTAATACCTTTATCAGAATTTACCATGGCTAAATCAGGTCCATTTTCTAAAACTGTTTTGATATCAGCTTCTATTTCTTGGCGCTTGGTATCTGAAAGCTCTTCTAATTTTTCTATAAGGTTACCAAAACCATTATTAACATCGACACCAATTTCTTCAAATGTAGTGGCATGTTTTTCAAATAATGGTTTAAAAAAAGCACGTACTGCATATCCAAAAATAATAGGGTCAGATACTTTCATCATGGTCGCTTTCATATGTAGTGAAAACAACACATTATTTTCCTTAGCATCCTTTACTTGTGCTTCTAAAAATGAAATTAATGCCTTTCGGCTCATTCTTGTAGCGTCTATAATTTCACCATCTAATAAGGCAATGTTTTCTTTAAGTGTGGTTTGGTTACCATTACTATCTGTATGAATAATTTTGGTTGTCGTTGCACCATTGATAGTTACAGATTTTTCATTGTGTGCAAAATCACCTTGCGACATTGTTGCGACATGCGTTTTTGAGTCTGATGCCCAAGCGCCCATACTATGCGGGTTTTTCTTAGCGTAATTTTTAACTGCTTTAGGTGCACGTCTGTCTGAGTTTCCTTCTCTTAAAACAGGATTCACTGCAGAACCTTTAATTTTATCATATCGCGCTTTAATTATTTTTTCATCATTATTTTCTGGCTCGTCTGGATAATCAGGTAGAGCATAACCCTTAGACTGAAGCTCTTCAATGGCATTTGTTAACTGCGGAATTGACGCACTAATATTTGGTAGTTTAATGACATTAGCTTCTGGATTTTTTACAAGCTCACCAAGTTCTGCTAAGGCATCAGATACGCGTTGTTCTTCAGTCAAATAATCAGAAAAAGCGGAAAGTATTCGTGCAGCAAGTGATATATCTTTAGTTTCTATAGTTACATTAGATGATTTTGCAAAAGCTTTTACAATTGGTAAAAATGAACGTGTAGCTAAAGCAGGTGCTTCATCTGTTAGCGTATAAAAAATAGTTGAAGATTTTGTCATGTCTGTATGTTCAGTTTTATAAATGAAAGGCTATTTTTTAGCCGAGCAAATATACAAAAACTTAGCCTTTGAATAAAGCTTGATTTTGTGGTTGTTATAAAATCACGACTTAATCATAATTCCCTTAGATTTTAGTAATCCTGATAGATTATCTAAAGAAAACACTGCCTTTTTTAAATGATTTGATGACAGTGTGATATTGAAATTATAGGCAGACAAAAAATCTGCCTGTTCTAAATTTGTATTACTAAAGATGACATCTTGTAAATTACAATCTTTAAAAACTACTTTCTTGGCTTGAGCATCTGTAAAATCTGTATCGATGAGTTTGCAAGAATTAAAGTGTGTCTCTTCAATTTTGATATCAATAAATACAACCATATTAAAAATATAATCTGTAAAATTAAAACACCTTAAAAAATCATTATAATTATTAAACTGTATACCATCTAATCTGCATTGTTTGAACTCCACATCTTTTATACTGTGTGTACATCACGTTTACATTACTAAAATTACAAACGATAAACTCACATTCTAAAAATACATTATTTGAGATGTCGGAGTTTTCAAAGTTGTAATTTATAAAACGTACAGTTATCACATTCGCCTTTGGGTAGGATAGAAGAGGTGTAGTATTTTTATTGATATATTAGGCTGTCTATAAAAGGTAGATTTATTAAGCTGATATAAAAACAAAAAGCCATATCATTCAGTAACACTGAGGTGACATGGCTTTTTTAGAAACTTACTTGGCTTAACCTATTTAGTTTTCACTAACTCAGCTGATGGTTAAAACCCTCATCCTTTTCAGTTCAAGCTTTTCTTTTTCTATGAAATGCTTCGTAACTTTCAAAATGTATTGACTTATTACTACACATCTCATGAGATTTTCTAGTCCGCTTTATCATTGGCTCTTACTTTCGTAGTAGTAATGTTTAGTCGAACTGTTCTTATTTTTCGAAGCTACAAGTAGTTTCTACTTTTCAGAACCCAAATCTTAAACCATTTCCACAACCGAAGTAGCTTCATTGTTTTAAGTTAGTTGTATCCTAAATCTGCATACACAGTTTATTCTGCAACTGAGAAAACTCATTATACAAAGATTAAATCCTTGCAACAATTTTACATAAATCTGAATTTAATTTCAAAACCAAACCAGGTTTGTTGTTAATTGTTTAGCTAATTTATGGTTTAAGTTAAGAATTCCAAATTTTTTAATAGATTAGATATTCACATTTTATGAACCATACTTATCAACAAAAGTTCATAACGCAAAAAAGCCCTGATTTCACAGAGCTTTTAAATATTGTAAGTAAGATTAAAGTCTTATCTTCTAACTTCTTTAATTCTTGCTTTCTTCCCAGTAAGACCTCTAAAGTAAAAGATACGAGCGCGACGTACTTTACCTGCTTTATTAACTTCAATTTTTTGTATTGCTGGTAAGTTCACTGGAAAGATACGCTCAACACCAACTGTACCAGACATCTTACGGATAGTAAATGTTTCAGAAGTTCCTGTTCCTTTACGTTGTAATACGACACCTCTAAAGAACTGCGTACGTGTTTTGTCACCTTCTCTAATTTCGTAGAATACTGTGATAGTATCACCTGCACTAAATTCAGGTAAATCTTTTCTTGTTACAAATTCGTCTTGTACAAATTTAATTAAAGACTCCATTCTATTTTATTTGTTATGGTTAATTCAAACCAACATTCGCGATTCTCGCCAGAGGTTAATCCAAAAATTGGGTGCAAAGATAATTAAAAAGTGTAAAGTATAAAGCTAAAAGTAAAAAGTTTTTAACCTAATCTTCAAGTAAGTCTGGGCGCCTTTCCAGTGTGCGTTGGTAAGCTTGTTCTTCACGCCATTTTTCGATTTCAGCAAAATTTCCACTAAATAATACCTCAGGGACTTTCATACCATCATATTCCCGTGGTCTTGTATAAATTGGAGGTGCTAATAAATTATCCTGAAAGCTATCCGTTAGGGCAGAAGTCTCATTACCCAAAACCCCAGGAATTAATCGTATTACAGAATCGCAAATGACAGCAGCACCAAGCTCGCCACCAGAAAGTACATAATCACCAATAGAAATTTCTCGTGTTATGAATTTATCTCTAACACGTTGATCTACACCTTTATAATGTCCACAAAGGATAATAATATTTTCTTTTAATGAGGTTTGATTAGCAATACTTTGGTTAAGTCTTTCGCCATCTGGTGTCATATATATGATTTCGTCGTAGTTACGCTCTGACTGTAGTTTTGTAATACACTTATCAATCGGCTCGATAAGCATAACCATCCCAGCACCACCACCAAATTGGGTATCGTCCACGGCTTTGTAACTACCTTTGGTGTAATCCCTAAGATTATGGAAATGGACTTCTACTAAACCAGCCTCAATAGCACGTTTAAGAATTGAGGCGTCAAATGGACTTTTTAGTAATTCTGGTAATACGGTAATGATATCTATACGCATTTTGCAAAGATGCGATTAATCTTGGAAAATGAGAAATGAACTTTGTTATTCTGAAATTGACTACTAGCTTTATACTTATAAAAAAACAAAATCAATTAAAGATATAATATGTAACAGTCTTAGTTCGGCCAGAATGAGAAAAAAATCATCACTTATTAAACTAAGATTTATTTTTATTTATCTCGTCTTGTAATTGGCGTCTTACTTTTTGCTCACGCTCTAAAGCAATACGACGGTGATCTTCAAATTCAGTTTCGACTTCTTCTAGTTTGAGTTTTGCTTCTTTGGTTGAAGAGTTACTGCTTTTAAAACGAAACAGGAAAAATAATGCTAAAGTTAAAAGGCCACCAATAATACACCACATTAATAGGTTATATCCTGTTTTACTCATTTGCATACCAAACAAAGCCATACTGTTTTTTTCGGTATTTGTATTTGTGAGTTCTGTTTGGATTTTACTAAGCTGTGATTTTAATGAAGCAATCTCTTTAGCTTGAATCGTCACTATATTTTCGGAGCTGTCTAGTTTTGCATGTGTTGTTTTTAGAGAGTCTAACACATGTGCTTTTAATTTTAACAGCGAGCTGTATTTTACAGCTTCATATTTTTGTCCGTTTACACCTTTAAAATTTCCTGATTTACGAAAGATATATTCAAATTGACTATCAATTGAGCCACTATCTAAAGACAATTCTTTGTCTTCTGTAGATGTCTGTGCTTGTGCAAACGTAAAGCTAAGCGACAATGCTAATATTAGTAATAGTTGGGTTGCTTTTTTCATTTTAGTTTATGTTAGGTTAGGCCATGTCTAAATATATGAATTTTAACACTATTTCTATAGTTTGTATAAACAAATAGCCCTACAAACTGTAAGGCTATTGATATACGTCGAAACGTCAATTTTAGATTTTTTGATTTAGTAATATGTATAACGTCTCACTTTAGATACATATTTAGCCAAACGAATCACTTGATGGCTGTATCCATATTCGTTATCATACCAGATATATAGTATTGTATTCTTACCATCAGCCCTAACTATAGTCGCTTTACTATCATAGATTGAAGGCGCAGAGCTACCAACAATATCACTAGAAACAAGCTCATCACTCATTTCGTATTTTATCTGCTCTACCAAGTCACCTTCAAGTGCATATTTCTTCATCAAAGAATTCATAGCGTCAACAGATGTTTTTCTGTCTAACTCTAAATTCAAAATAGCTAGAGAGCCATTTGGTACAGGAACTCTAATTGCATTAGAAGTTAGCTTGCCTTCTAAAGATGGTAATGCTTTACTGACTGCTTTTCCGGCACCAGTTTCAGTAATAACCATATTTAATCCTGCAGCACGACCTCTTCTGTATTTTTTATGAAAATTATCTACTAAGTTTTGGTCGTTTGTATACGCATGAATCGTTTCTAGGTGACCAGATGTAACTCCGTAAGAATCTTCAATAGCTTTTAAAACAGGCGTAATAGCATTTGTTGTACACGATGCAGCTGAAAAGATATCTACATTATCAGGGTTGTGTTCTAAATGATTAACACCATGAACGATATTAGGAATACCTTTTCCTGGTGCAGTTAATAAAACCTTTGAAGCACCTTTGGCTTTTAGATGTCTACTCAAGGCTTCTTTGTCTCTAAAAGCACCAGTATTATCTATAACTAAAGCATCGATAATATCATATTTTGTATAATCTATTTCTTCTGGTCCATTTGCTGAAATTATATTTACAGTTGTACCGTTAATTACCAAAGCTTCATTTTTTACGTCAATGGTTACTGTCCCAGTAAAGTCACCGTGTACTGAATCGTTTCTTAATAATGAGGCTCTTTTTTCTAAAACTGTAGCATCAATTGTACCTCGCGTTACAATTGCTCTTAAGCGCATTTGGCTACCTTTTCCAGTTTTAGTCATTAATTCTCTGGCTACCAAACGTCCAATACGACCAAATCCATAGAGTACAACGTCTTTGGGTTTAATACCATTATTATCTTCTGCATTCTTAAGTTTGTTTGCGGTAAAACTTAATGCATCACTGAATTTTTCGTCCTCTAAATGATACTCGTATGTTAATTTACCGATGTCTAGTTTTGCTGGAGGTAAATCTAACTGATTGATAGCTTTAGCAATTTCTACAGAATCAAAGATTGAAATTGGTTTCTGAACAAACTCGCCAGCATACTCATGCAAGTTTAAAATATCACTGACAGTTCTGTCGATTAGTGGGTTTCTAAAAATTACCAATTCGATAGATTTGTCATACCACAAATCGTTTAGAATTTTGATGAATTCTACAGTAGCGCGACGTCTGTCGGCTTGAAAGGCTAATTCTTTTTCGTAAGTGTCTTTTACGGGCATTTCGTTGTGTGTTAGTTGTTTTTAATTAAAAAAATTTGAAATCAATAAAATCTGCTTTCAAAATTTTCGGCAAAAATACTATATTTCAAACGTTTTCGTAGCGTGTTTTTATAAAAATAAAAACCCTTCAGGATTTTCATTTCTGAAGGGTTTATTTTATTGGGTCTGTAAGATGATTTATCTAAAAAGGATTTCTTTTTTTTCTAAACTACCATCTAAGAATTCTAATTTATTTAAGCTTTTAAAGAAGTCTTCGTCGTTGTACTTTGCTTTTAAAGCATTAATATCTTCAATCGATTCAACTTTTACACCGTTGATTGCTGTAATCACATAGCCTTCTCTTAAACCAACTTTATTATAAAAATATGGATTTCGGTTTTGGCTAATCATGACGCCTTTTTCTAGTTCTGGATATTTCTGTTTTGCTTTTAAAGGAATATCTCTAAGCTGCATATCCATAAACTCAACATATAAGTCCTCTTTATTAGTAAGTGTTACAGATATGTTTTTTATGTTGTTTCCTCTTAAAACTTCAACATTAACAACATCATTTGGGCTTTTAGTTTTTAAGTAACCACTTAAGTCCGAAAATTTATTGATTTCTACATTGTCTAGCTTTCGTATAATATCACCTTCGGATATCCCAGCTAAGTCAGCTCCAGATTTTTCTTCTATGCCACTTACATAGAAACCTTCAGTAATATCGACTTTAAGTTCTTCTGCAGCTTCGCTATTTAATGCCAAGCCTGTAACTCCTAAAATTCCATTTTGCACATCCCCAAACTCCATAATATCTTCAACAATCTTACGAGCAATGTTACTTGGTACTGCAAAAGAATAGCCTACGTAAGAACCTGTTTGAGATGAGATAGCAGTATTAATTCCAACCAGCTCACCATTGACATTTACTAATGCACCACCAGAATTACCTGGATTAACTGCAGCATCTGTTTGGATAAAAGATTGTCCACCAGATAAATCTCTAGATTTTGCACTGATAATACCAGCAGTTACTGTCGAGGTTAAATTAAAAGGATTACCAACAGCCAATACCCATTCGCCAATTTGTGTCGCATCAGAATCTCCAAAGGTCACAAATGGTAATTCGTCATCAGTATCTATTTTTAAAAGTGCAATATCATTTTTTGCATCTGTACCTACCAATTCGGCCATATACGTCTTATTATCATTTAAGGTTATTGAAATCTCAACAGCACCTTTAATCACATGATTATTGGTAATAATATGCCCATCAGGTGATATAATAACACCAGAACCTGCACCAGCCAGTTGTTTACGCTCAGCTTGTCTGTTACTAAAAATATCTCCCCAAGTTTGAGGTCTTCTATTAATTTGTGTGTTTTTTACGTGTACAACAGCGTCTATTGTTTTGTTAGCAGCTGTTATTAAGTCTGGTCGCTCAGTATTGGTTAATAATGTGTTGCTTGTAGATGTTGGCACATACACTGGCAATTGTGTTTTTTCGTTTTTAGCGATTTGTGTATGCTCTTTTTCAACAAATAGTTTATAACCGCCAAGGGTTAACAGACCACCTAATGCGGAAACACATACTAATGTCAAAATCTTCTTCATTTTTTCAGTTTTAAGTATTACTATTTAACGTTTAAAAATATATAATTATTGATTTTAAAATTCAACTTTAACGACGATTTAACACCATAGTTTACGGTGTTTTATTCTTATATTTGTCAGTAATTATGACAATGAATTTTTATAAATATCAAGGCACAGGCAATGACTTTATTATATTAGATAACAGATCGCTATTGTTTGATAAAACTAACGTCAAAAACATTGCCAAACTCTGCGACCGCCGTTTTGGCATTGGTGCAGACGGCTTAATTCTTTTAGAAAATCATCCCACAGTCGATTTTAGAATGGTTTATTACAATGCGGATGGTAATGAGAGTAGCATGTGTGGCAATGGTGGACGTTGTATCACAGCTTTTGCTAAGTTTCTTGGTGTTATTAAAAATGAAACCATTTTTGAAGCCATCGATGGTATGCATAAAGCCGAGGTTAAAGACGGAATAGTAAGCCTGCGAATGAAAGATGTGTCAGATATTGAAACCTTTGAAACACATTCTTTTTTAGATACAGGTTCGCCTCATCATGTGCAATTAGTTAATGATTTAAAAGATTACGATGTCAAATCTCATGGCAAGCGATTAAGATATGGTGCACCTTATAATAAACCAGGTTCTAACATTAATTTCGTGAATCAAATTTCAGAAAACAAATTTGCTGTAAGAACATACGAGCGTGGCGTAGAAGACGAAACTTTATCATGTGGCACTGGTGTGACTGCTGTAGCTATTGCAATGCACAAATCAGGAGAAACGACATCTCAAGATGTTACTTTACAAACTGAAGGTGGCGAATTAAAGATTGCTTTTGATGTTTCGGATAGCGGAAATTATAATAATGTTTGGCTTATTGGCCCAGCAACACAAGTATTTAAAGGCGAAATTTCATGATAACTCTAAAGGGTGAACATACATATCTTAGAGCGCTTGAGCCAGAAGACTTAGATTTTGTACACAAAATTGAAAATGATGAAAACATCTGGCATATGAGTCATACACAAACGCCTTATTCTCGGTTTTTAGTGAAGCAGTATTTAGATAATGCGCATCAAGATATTTATGAAGCCAAACAATTACGACTAGTGATTTCTAGTTATAAAGATGAGGTTTTGGGTTTAATCGATATTTTTGATTTTGACTTTAAAAACAAACGCGCTGGTATTGGTATTGTAATTACTGAAGAAAAGAACAGAGGTAAAGGTTACGGACAAGAAGCTTTGAGTCTATTGATTAACTATTGTTTTGAGCAGTTACATTTAAAACAATTGTATTGTAATATTGCTGAAAATAATACTGCAAGTTTATCACTTTTTGTAAGTAAAGGTTTTCATAAAATTGGATTAAAAAAAGATTGGAATTATACTAATGAAGGTTATGAAAACGAATACCTACTGCAACTTATAAACAGATAAAATGTACATAAAAAAAATACTTTGGGCTATTGCTATCATAGGATTAATCGCCTTTGGAGCTATCGCATATTATTTTTACAATGTGATGTTTAGCCCAAACACCAAGTTTGAAGAAAATATCAAATACATTTTTGTTTCTCAAGATGATACTTACACAGACGTCCGTGAGCGATTAATACCACTTCTTGCGGATATTGACGGTTTTGATGCATTAGCTAAACAAAAAAAATATATTTCTAATGTAAAGTCAGGAAAGTATCAGATAAAAAAAGGGATGAATAATAACGAGATTATTAATTCTATACGTAGTAATAGTATTCCGGTAAAACTGTCTTTTAATAATCAGAATTCTTTAGAAGCTTTAGCAGGAAGAATTGCTATACAAATAGAACCTGATAGCTTAAGTTTATTAAAAGCGATGAATAATCCTGTGTTTTTAGAGAAAGCAGGACTTAAGGAAGAAACAGTTTTAGGTATGTACCTACCAAACAGTTATCAAGTATTTTGGGATATATCAGCCGATGATTTAGTAAACAAAATGCAAAAAGAATACAATAAATTTTGGAATGCTGATAGAGAAGCAAAAGCCAAAGCACTCAACTTTTCTAGAGATGAGGTTATGGCTTTAGCATCAATTGTATATGAAGAATCCAAACAGAAAACAGAACAGCCTCGCGTTGCAGGCGTTTATATTAATCGTTTAAAAATTGGTATGCCGCTTCAAGCTGACCCAACATTAAAGTTTGCAGCCTATAAGTTGCCTAAGTACAAAAACACGGTCATTAGACGTGTACTTAATGTACATAAAGAAATTGATTCACCATACAATACCTATAAATACGCGGGTTTGCCACCTGGATTGGTCACTATGCCTGATTTATCAGCCATTGATGCAGTTTTAAATTATGAAAAGCATAATTACCTTTATTTTGCTGCCGACCCCAAAAAGATTGGCTATCATAGGTTTGCAAAATCTTTGAGCCAACATAATAATAATGCACGTGCTTATCACAAATATTTAGACAAACAAGGCATTAGAAAGTAGTCATTGAGAAAATACGTAATTCTTATATCGATTTGTAGTTGTCTTTTATCCTTTGGACAATCAAAAACCAATCTCTTTTTAAAACCCAGCGATACTCTAAATAAACCAAGACGTAATGCTTTGGTTATTTCGCAATCGTCATTGGCAGCTTTGACTTTAGTTGGCCTAAACCAACTATGGTATGCGGATTTTGAGCGTTCCAAATTTAGAACAACCAATGATAATAGCCAGTGGTTACAAATGGATAAGTTGGGTCACGTCTATGCGTCATATCAATTAGGACGACTAGGAGCAGAGTCCTTAAATTGGGCAGGTGTTTCAGAAAAAGATCAATTGATTTATGGAGCAACTTTGGGCCTCTCATTTTTAACAGCCGTTGAGGTTTTTGATGGGTTTTCACAAGAATGGGGTTTTTCTTGGGGAGATATGTTGGCTAATGCTGGCGGAACAGTATTGTATGTTGGTCAAGGGTTGCTGTGGAAAGAACAACGTATAGCACTAAAATATTCATTTAGTAATACAGATTTTGCACCATTGAATCCAAATAAACTTGGAAACGGTTTGACTGAAGAATTTTTAAAAGACTACAATGGTCAAACATACTGGTTGAGTTTTAATCTCAATTCTTTTCTAAAAACGAATTTTATTCCCAATTGGTTAAACTTAGCCTTGGGTTATGGTGCCAACGGAATGCTTACCGGAAAAGACGATAATTTACTATTCCCTAATCAGGACAGATACAGGCAATTTTATTTGAGTTTTGATATCGATTTAACACGAATAAAAACAAATTCTAACCTGCTAAAAACACTTTTTAGCATTTTTAATACCATAAAGGTACCAATACCGACATTGGAGTTTAACGGAAAAAATGACTTAAAAGCTTATTATATCTACTTTTAATCGAGTTTAAAGTATTGATTTTCAGTATTATTAATATTATCGTATCTTTGCAGCGAATTTTGAAAGGACTAGTTTAAAATTAGTTCTTGTTTAAAATTTACTGTTATGAACAAAAAAATAGTATCAAACGTTATAGCGCCTTTTGCAGTATGTTTCCTTATTGCACTTGCGCTTTATCCTACAACTATTCTTAATCCAGAGCAATACTCAACAAACGGACTTGAGTTGGATTTTGATGCGCCAAAGGAGATTGCTATGGTTGAAAAGAAACCAGAAGCGATCAACAAAAAGGTATTTACACCATATTTAGGAAAATCATTTCAAGCTTTCAAAGAAGCTTTAGCTTTCAAAGAATCTCAAGGAAACTATTTTACAGTTAATACTTTTGGATATTTGGGTAAATATCAGTTTGGTAGAGAAACTTTAAAAATGATTGGTATTTACAATCCTCAATTTTTCTTAAAAACACCAGAATTACAGGAAAAAGCTTTTATAGCCAATACAAAACGTAACAAATGGATTTTAAGAAAAGATATCAAACTTTTTGTTGGAAAAAAAATAGGTGGTGTGTTGATTACCGAGTCAGGTATTCTTGCTGCTGCACATTTAGCTGGAGCAGGAAGTGTGAAGAAATATTTGAGAAGCTATGGTGCACAAAACTTTGCAGATGGGTATGGTTCTACAGTACGATATTATATGAAGCGTTTTGCTGGATATGATACCTCTTTTATAACTCCTGAGCGTCGCGCCAAAGTTTATATTTAATCTCTTTGTACTATAAACATTGCAGGTCTCTTATGTAAATCTTCTGTATTTGATTTCCAAGATTTTGCAGTCTTTGTTTTAATATACTCAGTAGGTAATGTTAAGTCACAAGCAACACATACTTTAGTGCTTGGATGTAATGTCACTGATAAATCCGCTAACATCTGATTATTTCTATAAGGCGTTTCTATAAATAATTGCGCTTGATTTAATTCTAAAGAGCGTCTTTCTAGAATTTTTATTTCCTGTTTTCGCTCTTGTTTATCAATAGGTAAGTAGCCGTTAAATGCAAAACTCTGGCCATTCATACCGGAACTCATTAAAGCTAGTAATATGGAAGAAGGTCCAACGAGTGGGACGACTTTAATGTCTAGATCATGAGCTATACTGACGATATCTGCACCTGGATCAGCAATTGCAGGGCAACCTGCTTCTGAGATTATTCCCATTGTAATACCTTGCAGGCAAGGATTTAAAAACGATTGCAGCTCTGATTCTTGGGTGTATTTGTTTAATATTTTGAGTTTTAAATCAGGTTGCGATTTATTTGGAACAACACGTTTTATAAAGCGTCTTGCTGTTTTTTCATTTTCAACAATATAGTCATCAAGCTCTTCAATGGTTTTCTTAATCGAAAGCGGTAAAACTTCTAATGGAGGATTGTCACCAAGTCTCGTGGGTATAAGATAAAGTTTGCCTTTGGTATTCATAGCTTTAGTTTAGAGGGTGCTTCTTTATAAAGTGATTAAATCAATATTCTATTCGCAATAATCTCACAAGTCTCCTCTAAAATATTAAAAACATATTCAAAACCTGAGTCACCTCCATAATAAGGGTCCGGAACATTTTTGTTTTCAATATTAGGATTCTCGTTTAGGATAAGTTTTACCTTTTTGGTTTCTGTCTTGGAAGATGCTAAAGCGACAATATTATTGTAATTAGATGTATCCATTGCATAAATAATATCATACCTGTCAAAATCTTCCCTAATAAACTGCCTTGCTTTTTGATGACTAATATCTATTCCGTTAGTTTTTGCAATAGCTATAGAACGAAGGTCAGGTTTGCTACCAATGTGATAATTGGCAGTTCCTGCAGAGTCAATAATACAGTTATTCTCTAAAGATAGTTTATACTCTAAAATACCATGTGCTAATGGAGACCGGCAAATATTACCCAAGCAAACCACTAAAATTTTAATTTTTCTTGGTTGCATTGACATAAATAAAAGTAAAAAGATTACAGCGTTAGTTTTTTAGCTAAATCCTCAACATATTTTCTAAACTGCTTGTCGGTAGATGATAAGTTATCTACAGTTTTGCATGCGTGTAGTACAGTTGCGTGATCACGTTGCCCAATTTGTGAGCCAATACTGGCTAAAGACGCTTTAGTGTACTTTTTGGCAAAAAACATAGCCAATTGTCTTGCTTGTACAATATGACGTTTACGTGTTTTGGATTGTAAGGTACTGACATCCATCTGGAAGTAGTCCGAAACAACTTTCTGAATGTAATCGATAGAGACTTCGCGTTTTGTGTTTTTTACAAACTTTTCGACGATGTCTTTGGCAAGGTTAATGGTAATTTCCTTTTTGTTAAAAGAAGACTGAGCAATTAATGAGATAATTGCACCTTCAAGTTCTCTAACACTTGATTTTATATGCTTTGCTACATATTCTATAATATCATCAGGCATTTCTACACCATCACGATACAATTTATTTTCTAAGATTGAAACACGTGTTTCAAAGTCTGGTGCTTGTAGTTCAGCAGATAATCCCCATTTAAAACGTGACAGTAAACGTTGTTCGATATCTTGCATGTCAACAGGTGCTTTGTCACTAGTTAAAATGACTTGCTTTCCGTTTTGATGTAAATGATTGAAAATGTGGAAGAAAACGTCTTGTGTTCCTGATTTTCCAGAGAAAAATTGCGCATCATCAATAATCAATACATCAATAATTTGGTAGAAATGGATAAAATCATTTCTATTATTTTTCTTTACAGAATCAATGTATTGCTGTGTGAATTTTTCAGCAGAAATGTATAAAACTGTTTTTTCAGGATATTTGTCTTTAATATCAACACCAATGGCGTGAGCTAAATGCGTTTTTCCTAAACCAACACCACCAAATATTAATAATGGATTGAAAGAGGTTCCTCCTGGCTTATTTGATACAGCGATGGCAGCGTTTCTAGCCAAACGGTTAGAATCTCCTTCTAGGAAGTTTTCAAATGTATAATTAGGATTTAACTGAGACTCAATTTTTACATTTCTAATACCAGGAATTACAAATGGATTTTTAAGCTCAGGGTTTTTATTATTGAATGCCACATCTACTTCCTGAGATTTAACAGCTGTTCTGTTGGAGCTTGGAATACGCTCTGTAAATGGTTGTCTGTTACCGTAGGTATTTTCCATTTTAATAACGTAAACCAATTTTACATCTTCACCGAGTTCTTTAGTGAGTGCAACCTTTAAAATCTTAACATAGTGTTCTTCAAGCCACTCATAAAAGAATTTACTGGGTACTTGAATACTTAGAGCATTGTTAGTAAGCTTAACGGCTATTATAGGTTCAAACCAAGTTTTATACGCTTGTGGTTGTATATTATCCTTTATAAAAGAGAGACAATTGCCCCAGACCGATTGAGCCGTTACATCCATACTTTAAAGTTAGATTTTTTGTTAATTGGTTTTAGTGCTAAAAAAAAGAGGCTTCGAAATGGCTCTTTGTGGTTTTTTATCAGCATGACAAATATGTGAACAAAAAAGTTAAAAAAAAAATGAAAACGATTAGAATTTTAAGAATTTTTTTCTCATGTTTAATTCTTCGTTTAAAGGTATAATATTTTTGTTAATCAGCACAAAAAATAATGTATAAAAACCAAACACAAATTAGAGTTCGTTATGGTGAGACAGACCAGATGGGTGTTGTCTATCATGCCAACTATGCATCTTACTTTGAAGTTGGAAGGACAGAATGGTTAAGAGAATATGGAATTACCTACAAATCTATGGAAGAAACTGGTGTGATGCTCCCTGTTATTTCTTTAGAAATTAAATATAAAAATTCTGCTAAATATGATGATTTACTAACTATAAAAACTTCAATTAAAAAATTACCTAGTGCACGTATAGAATTTGATTATGAGCTGGTTAACGAAAGTGGAGATTTATTAGCTACAGGTAGTACTGATTTAGTATTTATAGATATGAAACGTAATCGCCCAATGCGATGCCCAGATTATCTTTTAGATAAATTGAAGTAATTGATTACAAATAAGAGATTTTAACTTCATGGAATTTATTAATAGTCTCATATAACTTCAGAGCATTACTCTTTCTAATAGAAATCTGTAACAAACAATCTATTTGTAATTTTTGACTATCAATGTTTGCATCGTTATCTTTTATTATTCGCATTATACGACTCATGTTTTTATAATCAAATTGCAATGAAAATGAAATGTCAATTGTTTTCTCAAGAATTTGAGAATTTTCTAAAGCCATATGTGCAGCAGTACGATAGGCATTAATTAACCCGCCAACACCTAGTTTTACTCCGCCAAAATATCTAACAACAACAATTAAGGTATTTGTAATATTAAAAGATTGTATTTGTCCGTAAATGGGCATTCCGGCAGAATTATTTGGCTCACCATCATCATTAGCTCTATATTTAGTTTTTTCAGCTCCTAATTGGTAGGCATAACACCAATGACGAGCGGCGTGGTGTTGCTTCTTTAATTTTTCTATTTTTAATTTCACATCATCTTCGTTCCTCACGGGAAATGCATATCCATAAAACTTACTATTCTTGTCTTTGAACAAGGTCTCTTTTGAAGGACCAATGATTGTTTTATAGGTGTCTTTCTGTTCCATTAGGCTAGTGTAACTAAAACTATAGATATTAATGCCAAACAAATACCTATCCAATTTTTATTTGAAATTTTTTCTTTAAAAATAAGTAAGCCTATTAATGTCGAAACCGCTACAATAGCTACATTATTAATGGTAAATAAAGATGAACTTTCTAAACCATCAATCCGTAATGCTTTTAAAAGAAAGTAGATAGACGCATAATTTATCATTCCAAGAGTTGCACCAAGTGGGACACTTTTTAAACTAAAACTTTTTTTAAAACGAATAGACTTATAAACCATTAATATACAGCCGATAGTAAAGGCGAAACCAAAAATACAGGCCGAAAATAAAGGGATTTTATCGTCTGGTGCAAAATAATTTATGGAGGTATCTATGATACCTGAACCAAAAAACAATAGAATAGGTAGATATAAAGATTGAGTAACGACACTATTGTCTTTTGCTTTTATAGCTGTTAAGTAAACTGCGACTAGTGCCATCAAAATTCCTATAATTTTCTGAAAACCTATACTCTCATTGTAAACATAAATACCAAATATAATTGGAATTACAACACTCATTTTACTAGCCACTGAAGCTACAGAAAGACCATTTTTTTGAGCTGTTAAAGCCATAACATTAAAAATAGCAATAAACAAAAAGCCTAGTATAATAACACCAATAAACCAATCTGAAGAAACAATTTCTGAAACAACCAGATTTTTATCGTTATGTATCAAACCACAAATGCAAGCTGTAATATAGTTGACGACAATGGCCTGTAGTGTATCAATTTTGTACTTATTAAATATTTTAAATAAGACAAAAATACCAGTAGACGAGACTATGCTTAATGCTAAATATATCAAAAGAGTTCTTTTTTAATTTCAAAAAGGTTGACGACGTCTTCTTTAGTCTCGTCAATATTCCAGATGTGTAATCCTAGTTTATAAGCTGTATCCGTATTGTCTTTGGTGTCATCAACAAACAGACATTCATTTGGGTGTAAGCCATTTTTACTAAGAATAAAATTATAAATATCAGTGTTAGGTTTTCTTAAATGTATTTCATGAGAGAGATAAAATTTATCAAAGCACTCTTTAAAGTCATTATAAAAAGATATATTCTTTTTTATAAAATCAATATGCATTTCGTTGGTATTACTGAGTAGTATAAGTTTGTAGTTGTTGTTTTTTGTTAGCGTTTTTGCAAATTCCAATCTATGAACAGGAAAATCTTTAATTATGTAATTCCAAGCCTCAATAATTTGCTCTTCTGATAAATATGAAAATTTATTTTTATAAAAACGTATAAATTCTGTAGTAGAAATTCCACCAATTTCGTATTGCATGTTTGTAGAAATCATATCATCTTCAAAGACATCCATTCTAAAAAGCCGAAGCGCATTATTCATAGCTCCTTATTTATCAAGGTTTATAAATACATCACCAAAATCAAAAATTAGCGTTTTAATCATTCAAATATACCTTTAAGCTGTCATCAAGAATACTTTGCTCAGAGGCTAATTTCCCTTTAAATTGAGGTGCTTTAACACCTTCTTTAAACTCTGTTAGTCCCACAAACACTCTAGCTTCATCCCACAGACCTTCATTAATAAATGTCTGTAGTGTTTTTGAGCCACCTTCTATAATTATAGAGTTTATATTTTCTTTAAAAAGAAGATCACATATTTGTTTCGTGATATTCTTTTTAAAATCAATCTCTTTATTAGAGATGCTAATTGTCTTAGCTGCATTATCAAAAAGCTTCAATTCTGAATTCAGTTTTAAACTCTTATCGATAACAATACGAGTTGGATTGTCGCCAGTCCAATCTCTAACTGTTAAGCTGGGATTATCTTCTATTACTGTATTTGTACCAACTAGAATCACTTGTTCTTCCGAGCGCCATTTATGTACCAATTGTCTTGAATACCGATTTGTAATCCAAATAGGCTTCTGTTTGTCTTTGGTTTTTGGAGCGATAAAACCATCTTTTGTTTCTGCCCATTTCAATATAATATAAGGGCGTTTTTTATTATGAAAAGTAAAAAAACGTTTATGATGTATTTTGCATTCATTTTCTAAAACACCCACAATAACTTCACATCCTGAAGCCTTTAACTTTGCAATACCTTTTCCAACGACTTGGGGATTATCATCGATACAGCCGATTACAACTTTAGGAATGTTATGTGAAATAATTAAATCGCTACATGGTGGTGTTTTTCCATGGTGACTGCAAGGCTCAAGCGTGACATAAAGTGTTGATTTTTTTAAAAGAGCTTTATTTTTTACCGCATTTATCGCATTAACTTCAGCATGACTTTGGCCGTAGGGACTTGTAAAGCCTTCTCCAATAACCTTATCATCACAGACAATAATAGCGCCGACCATTGGATTTGGTCTGGTTGACCCCAATCCATTTTTGGCGATTTTCAAACAACGTTTTATGTGAATTTCGTGGATTTGCAATACTATAATTTTACTTTTATGTTTTGTGTTTTATCAACACTGTATGACGAAGAGTATCCAAAAACCTTATAATCAATTTCGCCTTTGAACCGAACTTTTAAACGTTGAGAAATTAAACTACCTAATAAACCACCAATGTTTTTGTTGTTAATTATGCTATCTGTTGCAACTGCTACTTTAAGAGGTATGGTAAAGTTTTTATTTGACGGTACCTCAAAGTTTTTAGTTTCAAAGTTGGCAACTTCTGTCCCATTGATATATACTTTCATATTGTCTGTTTTTAAAGTGCCGCCTACATCGTTGGGGTTAATAAAGTTGGCATCTACACTTAACGTTATAGTTTCAATATTAGAGTCAACAACTTCAATATTTTCTAAACTAATAAATTCAGGTTTTTCTGTGACTGTGCAGTTAAAAAACAGTGAAAAAAATAGTGAAATCAACATCAATTTTTTCACTGAAAGGAGGTTTTTATTATGTATCTTCATGCATTCAAAATTCAACTAAATAATTAAAAATAACATGGGTAAAGATACTATTGTTATTCGAGAAATTGAGCTTAAGGATGACCTTAAAATTGCTAAAGCAATACGTTCGGTTTTAATAGAGTTCGGTGTACCCAAGGTAGGTACAGCTTATGAAGATTCTGCTCTAGATTGTATGTATGAAACTTATGACAAGGCTCAGAAAGCATATTTCGTTGTTGTAAAAGGTAATGATATTCTTGGAGGCGCTGGTATTTCACCATTAAATAATTATAACGGTCAAGAACCTATTTGCGAACTTCAGAAAATGTACTTTATGCCAGAAGCTAGAGGCAGAGGTATTGGTAGTCAAATGATGCAAAAATGTTTAGAGTTTGCTAAAAATTCTGGTTTTGCTAAATGCTATTTGGAAACTATGCCTTATATGGATGATGCGCGAAAATTATATCGTAAGGTAGGTTTTGAGACTATCGATAAACCCATGGGTGATACGGGTCATTATTCATGTTCAGTTTGGATGCTTAAAGATTTGTAATATTGAAAGCACTAGATTTAAAAAAGATATTTCATAAAGAATTAGATGTAATTTATGATAAAGAGGAAGTGTCAAATTTTTTCTTTTTGTGTTTAGAGAAATATTCTGATATACCAAGAATATATTTGCAGTTGGAACCAGAATTTACAATTTCTAAACCTGAAACAGAGCAGTACTTAAACACACTTGAAGCTTTAAAGCATCAAAAACCAATTCAATACATTTTTGGTGAAACAGAGTTTTACAATCTAAAGTTTAATGTTAGTGAGGATGTTTTGATTCCACGTCAAGAAACTGAAGAGTTGGTTGATTGGATAATTAAATGTAATTCAAAGCACAGTGAAGAATCTCTAAAAATCCTAGACATTGGTACTGGAAGTGGTTGCATAGCCATTTCATTAGCAGAAAACATATCAAATGCAGAAGTTTATGCTTTGGATGTCAGTGAAAAGGCACTTGAAATTGCTAAAAACAATGCAGAGCAGAATAAGATCGATGTATCTTTTATTAAAGCAAATATTTTAGACCAAGCTACTTGGGATTTAGATTTTAGAAATATAAAATTTGATGTAATAGTATCTAATCCGCCATATGTTCGTAATATGGAGAAAAGAGAAATTAAACGCAACGTTCTGGACAATGAACCACATTTAGCTTTATTTATTGACGATTATAATCCACTAATCTTTTACAAAGCAATAATTCAATTTGCTGTTGATAATTTGAAACCTAATGGAGAGCTTTTTTTTGAAATCAATCAGTATCTTGGAAACGAAACCAAAGAACTTTTAATGGTATCAAATTTTAATGAAGTTGAATTGCGAAAAGATTTGAATAACAATTATAGAATGTTGAAAGGCAAAAAAAAATAATATGAAAGCAATTGCAGTTTTTTGCGGAAGCAGTAGTGGTAATGATAATCTAATTATTGAGCAATCAAAGCTGTTGGGTGAGACTTTCGTTTCTAACGATATCACTTTAGTCTATGGTGGTTCTAAAATTGGAATTATGGGAACAATAGCAAAAGCTGTTATTGATGGAGGTGGAGAGACTGTTGGTGTGATTCCAAAATTTCTTCAGACTAAAGAAATTGTAAATAATGATCTTACAGCACTTATCATTACTGATAACATGCATGACAGAAAAGTCATCATGTATGACAAAAGTGATGGTTTTATAATTATTCCTGGTGGTTTTGGCACTATGGATGAGTTTTTTGAAATCACAACATGGGGACAATTAGGTTTACATACAAAACCTATTGGTATCCTAAACAGTAATGGTTATTATGATGCGTTAATCGAACAATGCAAGGTAATGGTCGAAAAAGGGTTTTTAAAACAAGAAAATTTCGAAGCTGTGGTTGTAGATTCTACAATAAATGGGTTATTAGACAAAATGATTAACTATAAACCATTACCATCACCAAAATGGTTAAATAAAGAAGGACTTTAAGATTATAATAGTAAATGAGTATTCAACAACAAATAGAAACACTCCGCGAAGAGCTACACCAGCACAACTATAATTATTACATACTTGATAATGCGGCGATTTCGGATTATGAGTTTGATATGAAGCTTAAAGAACTTCAAGTCATAGAAGAGAAGCATCCTGAATTTTTTGATGCTAATTCACCTACACAGCGAGTTGGTGGAACAATTACCAAGAATTTTAATACTGTAGTTCACGATTTCAGAATGTATTCGTTAGACAATTCATACTCTAAAGAAGATTTATTGGATTGGGAAACCCGAATTAAAAAAATGGTTGATGGAGATGTGCAGTACACCTGTGAATTAAAGTACGATGGTGCTTCTATGAATCTTACTTATGAAAAAGGAAAATTAATTCGTGCCGTTACTCGTGGTGACGGTGTTCGAGGTGACGAGGTTACTGCTAATATTAAAACTATAAATACAGTCCCACTTCATCTAAAAGGTGATTATCCTCAGCGTTTTGATATTAGAGGCGAGATTATATTACCCATTGAAGGCTTCTTAAAAATGAATGAGGACCGCCTTGCAAATGATGAAGAACCCTATAGAAATCCTAGAAATACAGCTTCGGGAAGTTTAAAATTGCAAGACAGCTCAGAAGTTGCAAAACGACCTTTAGAATGTTTATTGTACAGTATAAAAGGAAATAATCTTAATATATCTACCCAATCAGAAGGTTTGCAAAAAGCTAGAGAATGGGGTTTTAAAGTACCAAAAGAAGCAAAGCTAGTCAACTCGATTGCGGAGGTTTTAGAATATGTTGAATATTGGGATATGCATCGTCATAATCTACCTTATGAAATTGATGGTATTGTAATAAAAGTAAATAGCTTATATCAACAAGATGAGTTAGGTTTTACAGCAAAAGCACCGCGTTGGGCAATGGCATATAAGTTTAAAGCAGAACAAGTTTCAACAAGACTTAACGAAATCACATATCAAGTTGGTCGTACTGGTGCCATTACGCCAGTCGCTAATTTAGAGCCAGTTCAATTAGCTGGTACTACTGTAAAGCGTGCCTCTTTACATAATGCTGATCAGATTGAAAAGTTAGATGTCAGAGAAGGAGATGAAGTTTATGTAGAAAAAGGAGGAGAGATTATACCTAAAATTATAGCGGTAGATTTATCTAAACGACCAAAAAACTCTAAATTAACCACTTATATTTCTAATTGTCCTGAATGTGCAGCAGAATTAGTTCGTCTTGAAAGTGAAGCTAAACATTACTGCCCCAATTATCATGGTTGTCCACCACAAGTTATCGGACGTATTCAGCATTATATTTCCAGAAAAGCAATGGATATTGATGGTTTAGGTGGCGAAACAGTGGCGCTTTTGGTTAATAGTGGATTAATTAAAGATTATTCGGACTTATATGAATTGACTATCGAAGATGTATTACCACTCGAGCGTATGGCACAAAAAAGTGCAGAGAATTTAGTCAATGGCATTGAAGCTTCAAAAACAATAGCTTTTGAGCGTGTTTTGTTTGCTCTAGGCATCAGATATGTTGGTGAAACTGTTGCAAAAAAATTAGTAAAGCATTACAAATCTATTGATAATTTGATGGTCGCTTCAATATTAGATTTAGTTAGCGTTGACGAAATCGGAGAGCGTATCGCAGAAAGTGTCATTGATTTTTTCTCATCCGAAGAAAATCTAAATATCATAGAACGCTTAAAGTATTTTGGAGTTCAATTAAAAATCTCCGCTAAAAAATTAGCCAATCAAACAGATATACTTAAAGGACAAACCTTTGTCGTATCTGGTATTTTTGAATCAGTATCGCGTACAGAACTTAAAAAACTAATTGAAGATAATGGAGGGAAAGTATCATCTTCGATATCATCAAAAACAAGTTTCTTAGTTGCAGGTGATAAAATGGGGCCAAGTAAGCGTTCTAAAGCAGAGAATCTTAAAGTTCCTATCATCAGTGAATCTGACTTTTTGAAAACACTCAATTAACTACTTGAGTATTTCTTTTAGGTCTATTTTTCTTAATTACATATGTTTTTAATCGATTAAATACATTTTTATACGTTTAATTGCAAAAAATTATATACGTTTGCAAAAGCTATTAATATAAAATTAATTATGATAATTAATAAATTGCTTAAAATTAAACTCTTAATTTTAGGGATAACATATATAGTCTTAGAAGCTTTTCAAATAGAATTGTATAACGATTTTGTTAGTTCAACACTACTTGTATTATTAACACTTTTATACAGTCGAAATATTACAACTAAGAATAAGAAAAGACCCTATTTTTTATACTTTCTTATCACTTTTACTATCTCGGAGCTTTTGTCATTGTTTTCTAATTTTTTTGTTTTGATAACTGACACAGTAGATTATAATTATTATTTAAGTAACTTGTTGTACATGTTGGCTTATACTTTTTTAATTTTAAGATGTGTGTCGACTATGAAGTTTGAAAAAATATTAAAACAGTTTCCAGTTACGCTTTTAATTCTAATAACATTAGGTGTATTTTGTGTGACACTAATTACAGAAACAGCTCAGAATCAGCTGACCACTAGTGAATATATTTTGGAATTTCTCTATAATGTTATTGTCATGGCTTTACTATCTGCAGCACTAATTAGTTACATGGATCGTGGAGATAATAAATCTATGCTTTTTTTGATAGGCTCAATGTTTATTTTCTTCTCAGAGATGTTACAGCTAGCCTATTATTACGTCGCAAAATTGCAACACTTAGCTGTTATATATTCAGTATTTTTGGTTTTGGCTTTTGTCTTCTTTTATTTACAATCAAACCTTAAACACCAGGAAATTCAAGATTTTGACTTTTTAGATTCAAATTTTAAAGCCTAATTATTTAGACCACTATTGTTGTCCCTGTAGCTTTATTTTCCTTGTCACTTTCTAAGTAAAAATCTATCTGTCCAAGGTATAAACCATAACAGCCCACTTGATTTACGAGTACATTTTTACCAACACTATTTTTTTCAATAGTTGGTTTTGGTAAAAAAGTATGTGTATGACCTCCAATAATTAAGTCAATATCTTTAGTCTGTCTAGCTAACAATAAATCAGATATTTTATCAGGTGTTTTTTTATAAAAATAGCCTAAATGTGATAAACAAATAACTATATCACATTGCTCATCCTCTTTTAGAATTCGAGACATATCCTGGGCTATTTCGACAGGATATATATATTCAGTTTCTTTGAAGTGTCTTTTACCAACAAGTCCCTCCAATTCTATACCTAGACCAAAAACTCCAATACGGACATCGTCTTTAATAAATATTTTATATGGTTTTACATGTGTGTCTAACACTGTATTTTTAAAATTATAATTTGCAGATACAAAATCAAAATCAGCATGAGGAAGTTGTGCGTAAAGACCATCAATTCCATTGTCAAAGTCGTGATTGCCAATAGTAGCTAAATCATACTTAAGCATGCTCATAAGTTTAAATTCCAATTCGCCACCATAATAATTGAAGTAAGGTGTTCCTTGAAAAATATCACCAGCATCAAGAAGTAGTGTATTTGGATTTTCTTTTCTTATAGATTCAACCAAAGACGCACGTCTTGCAACACCACCTTTATTTGCATTTCGACCATCATTAGGTCCAAAAGGGTCAATATGACTATGCACATCATTGGTATGAAGAATAGTTATTTTTTTAGTTTTTGAAGCATTTGCTGATGATACAGTTAACCCACCTAGACCTATTAAAGCACCAGCTGCAGAAGTTTGTTGTATAAATGTTCTTCTTTTCATGAATTAGTTGTCAATTATTTGTTTAAATCTATCATCAATTTTTGGCCGTAGTGTATCAATTTTTTTAAAATAATCAATAAGTAAATTTCTGATTTTATAATCTAGGTTAATGACACTGTCTTTCGATTTTAGGAAATACATTCTATCACCACCATTATATAAGTAGTCGTTAGTAGCGACATAGTATGTTTTATTGAAATCAATAGTAGATTTATTGATAAGCGCCTCATTAATTGTATAATCTTTATTTAGGGTGAGTTTTAAATTTGAAATGGGATGTGCTCGCTTTCTATCTGCTAAATAAGACAACATATTTTTTATTTGTTTGCCTTTCATTGGGGCAACAACAACGTTATTATCAAAAGGCATAATTTCGTAAGCTGTTCTACTAGAAATATTACCTTTTGAAATAATAGAACGAATACCACCATGATTTAGAATTACCATATCAATATCCTTTTTAGTACGACTTTTAAAAACTGGGTTAGACATTTCTAATACAGCATCTGCCATGAAATTTCCTATTGCAGTATTTAGTTTACCATCAGTTTTAGAGAAAGTGTCAACAGCATAAGCTAACGTACTGTCTAAATCTTTATTTACACTTTCGCGAAAAGGTTTGATATAAGCTTCAATTTCTGTGTTTGTTTGTAAGCTATCTGAAATGGAGATGCGTTTCCCAATTATCTTTGTTTTAGAATGTTCATTTTTACAAGAAGCTAGAAACAAAATAGTTATAAACAACAGTATTAGTTTGTTTTTCATGAATAACTTATGATATGTTAACAAAAAAGTGAGATCACTTTTGTTAAATTTGCACAAAGTCTAAAGATAGATGTTTTTAAAAGTATTTAAGGAAAAATCAAATCAAAAATTTGTTGACAAAACGTTATCAAGTCGTAACATCATAGTAAACAGAACTAAGGTTGTTTCTGCAGGTATACTTTTAAATGATTCAGAATACTTCAATTACGAAGAAATAAATGCTTTTTTAGACGAAATAGGGATTGCTTCAACAAAACGAAAATTTTTCACATTCTCGAAATCAAAAGAGACGACTCATAATAATTGGGATAATATATTTAAACCAACAGATTTTGGTTGGAGAGGAAAATTGAAGCATAAAGACCTTTTTTATTTTACAGAAACTCCGTTTGATGTATTAATTTGTTATTTTTTGGCTAAAGACAATGAACTAAAGCAAATTGCGGCTATGTCAAATGCAAATTTTAAAGTTGGTATTTCAAATGAAGATGATCGATTATATGATTTGATAATCGATATCAACACCAAAAATTTTGAAATCTTTACAAAAGAATTAAAAAAATACTTAACCATTTTAAACAAAATATAATGACCAAATTTGTAGGAACTGGTGTTGCCTTAATCACACCTTTTAACAAAGATTTATCTGTGGATTTTGATGCTCTATCTAAGCTAGTTGAGTACAATATTGCTAATGGTATTGAATATTTAGTTATAAGTGGTACAACAGGTGAGAGTGCTACCATAACAAGAGAAGAAAAAGAAGCTATTACTTCACATATAGTTAAAGTTAATAATGGTAGACTTCCTTTAGTATTGGGAATTGGAGGTAATAATACACAAGCGATTATTGATGAGATTAATACTACTGATTTATCTAGTATTGACGCTATTTTGTCAGTATCACCATATTATAGTAAGCCAACCCAACACGGTATATATATGCATTTTCAAACTATTTCTAAGGCTTCTCCAGTGCCAATAATCTTATATAATGTTCCTGGTAGAACATCTAAAAACATGTTGCCAGAGACTATAATTCGATTAGCTAATGATTTTGAGAATATTATTGCTGTAAAAGAAGCAGGTAATAATGTTGCTCAATATTTAGAGCTCATTAGAAATAAACCAAAAGATTTTCATATTATTTCCGGCGATGATGATTTGGCCCTAGCTATTACTTTGGCGGGTGGTTCGGGCGTTATATCTGTCATTGGGCAAGCGTTGCCACGTGAATTTTCTGATATGATAAGATATGGTATAGCCAAAGATGCTGATGCATCCTATAAAATTTATTTTGAACTTATTGGTATTATCAATCTTATATTTTCTGAAAACAACCCTGCTGGTATTAAAGCTGTACTCCAAACTATTAACATCAGTAAATCATATGTTAGATTGCCTTTAGTTGAAGCTTCAGAAGACCTAAAAAAAACTATAGCAAATGAGTTAAAACGTTTAGGTAAACGTTAAACTTGTTTTAAAGTCAAATGAGCAGAATATTTAGCATGTATTTTAGACCCAATAATTGTTTTTAAAATCCGTTAATATTACATATTTTTGCAAACTGTTTAAAGTATATGAAGAAAATAGCTTACATTATATTATCCGTTCTAGTATTAGTATCTTGCAGTGACTTTCAGAAAGTTATGAAGTCGGAGGATATCGCATTAAAATTTAAAACAGGAGAAGAACTTTTTGAAGCAGGTAAATACAATAAAGCAAATCGTTTATTCGAACAAATAGTACCTAAGTACAGAGGTAAACCGCAGGCAGAGAAATTAATGTACATGCATTCCATGTGTTTTTACAAAATGGAACAGTATTACTATTCAGGCTATAGATTTGAGCAGTTTGTAAATTCATATCCTAAAAGTGAGAAAGCTGAAGAAGCAGCATTTTTATCTGCAAAGAGCTATTATGAAGAGTCCCCAATTTACTCTAAAGATAAAGAAGAAACTTTAAAAGCAATTGAGAAAATTCAGTTGTTTATCAATGGTTTTCCAGATTCGAAATACCTATCAGAAGCTAATATATTAGTTAAAGAATTGGATTTTAAATTAGAAAAAAAATCTTTTGAGGTTGCAAAGCAATACAATCACATATATGATTACAAGGCATCAATTAAGTCATTCAGTAATTTTCTTTTAGATTTTCCTGGATCTTCATTAAAAGAAGATGCCTTATATTACAAGTTCAATTCAGAATACAATTTAGCAATATTGAGTATTAAGAGTTTAAAACAGCAACGTATTGCAAATGCCTTAGCAGACTATAAAGTTTTAGTTAACGCGTTTCCTGAAACTAAATTTTTAGATGAGGCTACTGAGCTAAAAGAAGAGTTAGAGAAAGAACAAATTACAGACAATAAAAGTTAATCAATATATAATATGGATTTAAAAAAGACTGACGCACCAACAACAACGTTGACTTACAACAGAAACGAAATCGATGCACCAACAGATAATATCTACGAAGCTATTTCTGTTATTGCTAAGCGTGCAGAGCAAATCAATACTGATATCAGAAGAGAATTAGTAGATAAACTTGAAGAGTTTGCAACTTACAACGATAGTTTAGAGGAAATCTTTGAAAACAAAGAACAAATCGAAGTATCTAAATTTTATGAAAAATTACCTAAACCACACGCATTAGCAGTAAAAGAGTGGTTAGAGGATAAGATTTACCACAGAAATACTGAGGACGAGACTCAAGAATAAGAAACTAAATGTCTATTCTTAAGGACAAAAATATTTTACTAGGTGTCACTGCAGGTATTGCAGCATACAAAACAGCACATTTGGTAAGACAATTCATAAAAGCAGGTGCCAACATTAAAGTAGTGATGACACCTGCTTCTAAGGATTTTATAACACCACTTACACTTTCTACACTTTCCAAAAACCCAGTGCATTCATCTTTTACTAATGAAGATGATGACAATGCGGTATGGAATAATCATGTAGATTTAGGGCTTTGGGCAGACTTATTTGTTATTGCACCAGCAACAGCTAATACTTTATCAAAAATGGCAAATGGTACTTGTGATAACTTGTTGTTGGCAACTTACCTTTCTGCTAAATGTCCTGTTTACTTTGCGCCAGCAATGGACTTAGATATGTATAAGCATGAGTCTACTAAGCATTCTTTTGAAAAACTAAATTCTTTTGGAAACACAATGATTCCCGCAACCAGTGGCGAATTAGCAAGTGGTTTGGTTGGCGAAGGTCGCATGGCAGAACCTGAAGATATACTTGCTTTTATTGAAGCCGATGTTTTAACTAAATTGCCATTAAAAGGAAAGAAAGTATTAATAACTGCTGGTCCAACATACGAGGCTATTGATCCAGTACGTTTTATTGGAAATCATTCTAGCGGAAAAATGGGATTTGAGATTGCAAAAGCCGCAGCAAATTTAGGTGCTGAGGTAACTTTGGTTACTGGTCCTACACATCAAACAGTGTCATTATCTTTGGTAGATGTAAAGCCAGTTGTCAGTGCCCAAGATATGTACGATCAGGTCCACAAATACTATCAATACACAGACATTGCTATTTTATCTGCAGCTGTTGCAGATTATAGACCAAAGCAAGTTGCAGAGCAGAAAATAAAGAAGGTAGATTCGACGTTAACAGTAGAGTTAGAAAAAACAAAAGATATTTTAAAATCATTAGGACAAGAAAAAACAAATCAATTTTTAGTTGGTTTTGCTTTGGAAACTAATAATGAGCTACAGCATGCTAAAGCAAAGTTAGAAGCAAAAAAGCTTGATTTAATTGTATTAAATTCACTAAGAGATAAAGGCGCGGGTTTTGGAGTATCGACAAATAAAGTTACATTTATAACCAAATCAAATCAGGTTATAGAAAACGAATTAAAGTCTAAAGCAGAAGTTGCTAAAGACTTAATGCAACTAATATTAAAGCAAATTGATGCGTAGACATTTTTTTATATTTTTTCTTTTCATTTCGGTATTATCGGTTGGACAAGAATTAAATTGTACAGTAACTGTTGTAGCTCAGCAAACAGGTAACGATAATAATCAGGTTTTTAGAACATTAGAAAGACAACTTACCGAATTTATTAATAACACACAGTGGACAGATAAAAAATTCAAAACACAAGAGCGTATTGAATGTAGTATGGTTATAAATGTGCAAAACTACAATAACGACGCATTTTCTGCTACATTACAAGTACAGTCATCTAGACCCGTCTACGGTTCTACTTACAGCACACCAGTTTACACTTTTAACGATAAAGATTTTCAGTTTAGATATTTAGAGTTTCAGAATTTGGTGTTTAATTCAAATCAGTTTGAGTCTAATCTAATTTCTACGTTAGCTTTTCATATTTATATGATTCTAGGTATGGACGCAGATACATTTGCTCCCAATGGTGGCAACAACTATTTCCGTCAAGCCCAAACTATCGTCAATTATTCTGCTGGTAATGGAGGAAAAGGCTGGAAATTAGAAGACGGTTTACAATCTCGTTTCGCTCTGATAGATAATCTATTGTCTCCTACATATAAAGAGTTTAGAAGCTCAATGTACAGTTATCACAGAGATGGTTTAGACCTTATGTATAAGGATTTAAAAAAAGGCAAAGAAGCAGTGTCTGCATCAGTTTCAGATTTACAAAAAATGCATGGTCGCAGACCTAATTCATTTCTAATGCGTGTTTTCTTTGATTCCAAGGCTAATGAGGTTGCTAGTATATTTAGTGGTGGGCCAAGTGTAAGTATATCTCAGCTTGTTAATGCACTTAATAAGATATCACCCGTCAATGCATCTAAGTGGCAGAAGATAAAATTCTAATTTTTTTCTTTTTTTAGTTCTCAAAGCGTAGCTTTGTATATCAAACAATATACTATTGCTTACCTCATTAAGTATTACCAACTTCGCCTTAATTGACGCCTTAGAAGTCAATTTTAACAATGGTTTTTCTATTATAACTGGAGAGACTGGTGCTGGTAAATCTATTCTTTTAGGAGGTTTATCATTAGTACTAGGTAAACGTGCTGATTTAAGTCAGATTAAGGATAAATCCAAAAAATGTGTTATTGAAGCTATTTTCGATATCGCTAATTATGATTTGAAATCCATTTTTATAAAAGACAATTTAGATTACGATCCTCAAACCATTATTAGGCGTGAGATATTACCCTCAGGAAAATCTAGAGCCTTTGTTAATGATACGCCTGTAAATTTAGATAGCCTTAATCATCTAAGTAATCATCTATTAGACATTCATTCGCAACACCAAACCTTGCAATTGGTAGATGATTCATACCAGTTTAAAGTTATTGATGCTATTGCTAATAATAAAAGCTTATTATTTGATTATAAGTCTGAGTTAAATACTTATAAGAAATTAAAGCAAGAATTAACTCATCTTGAAACCTCTCTAATAGAATCCAAAAAGGAATACGATTACAATCTTTTTTTACTAAACGAATTACAAGAAGTACAATTAGATAACATTAATATTGAAACACTTGAGTCTTCATATGAACAGTTGAGTAACGTTGAAACGATTAATGAAGTTATGAGTTATTCTAAATCATTATTAAATAACGAAGAGCTAGGTGTAATAGAAAGGTTAAATGAAATTAAAAGACAATTATCTAATATTAGTAGTTACGGTAAACAATATGCTTCAATAGAAGAACGTATTGAGAGTGTAGCTATAGAGTTAAACGATATTTTGGTAGAGTTAGATGATATTGACGGAGAGTTGATTTCTGATCCTCAAGAATTAGAAAAAATCAATACTAAGCTTCAGGTTATTAATAATTTACTCCAAAAGCATTCTGTTTTAGAGGTTTCTGATTTGCTGGATATTATGGATTCACTTACTGAAAAGATTGATATTTCAGATAATATAGATTCTAATATTTCGGAAGTTGAAGGGCAAATAGAAAAATCAAAAACAAGATTAGATACAATAGCATCTAAATTGAGTAAAAACAGAAAAGCTGTGGTGCCAAAATTTATTTCAAATTTAGAAGCTATTTTGGGACAGTTAGGTATGGTCAATGCTAAATTTGACATACAGCTTAATTCCTCAGAGACTTTTAAATATAATGGTAAAGACCAACTACAATTTTTATTTAAAGCCAACAAAGGTGCTGACTTTAAAGAACTTAAGACCCCGGCATCTGGTGGTGAGTTGTCACGAATTATGTTAGCAGTAAAATCCATTCTAGCTAACTACGTAAAGCTGCCTACAATAATGTTTGATGAAATTGATACTGGTGTTTCTGGTGAAATTTCAAACAAAATGGGCGATATCATGAAAATTATGAGTAAAAACATGCAAGTATTTTCTATCACACATTTGCCACAAATAGGGTCAAAAGGAGACTGGCATTATAAAGTTTATAAGACAGATATAGATAATGTGACCCAAACCCAAATGAAGTTATTGACACATGAAGAACGTGTTGTAGAATTAGCCCAAATGTTAGGTGGAACTAGTATAACAGAATCTGCAATGGCACATGCAAAACAGTTACTTAATTAATATTATATTTGAAAATTATTAAAAACAACAACCATCTAACATAATCAATGATGTCATATAACTTATTAAAGGGAAAAAAGGGAATTATTTTTGGAGCATTAGATCCAAATTCTATTGCTTGGAAAACAGCAGAACGCGTTCATGAAGAAGGTGGAGAATTTGTATTAACCAATGCACCAATTGCAATGCGTATGGGTCAAATTAATGACTTAGCCAAAAAAACAGGTTCTCAAATTATTCCAGCAGATGCAACCTCTGAAGAAGATTTACAAAATCTAGTTGAAAAATCTATGGAGATTTTAGGTGGTAAAATAGATTTTGTTTTACACTCAATTGGTATGTCTGTTAACGTTAGAAAAGGAAGAGCATATACTGACCAAAAATACGATTGGACACAAAAAGGAACAGATGTTTCGGCAATGTCTTTTCATAAAGTTATGTCTGCTTTATATAAAAATGATGCCATGAACGAATGGGGAAGTATTGTAGCTTTAACCTATATGGCAGCGCAACGTGTATTTCCTGATTATAATGATATGGCAGATAATAAAGCGTATCTAGAAAGTATTGCCCGTAGTTTTGGCTATTTCTTTGGACGTGACAAAAAAGTAAGAGTCAATACGATTTCTCAGTCGCCAACACCAACAACAGCCGGTCAAGGTGTAAAAGGTTTTGATGGTTTTATTGCCTATGCCGAAAAAATGTCACCACTTGGTAACGCCACAGCAATGGATTGTGCAAATTACACAGTGACCTTGTTTAGTGATTTAACTAAGCGTGTGACTTTACAGAACCTATATAATGATGGCGGCTTTAGTAACATGGGTGTTAGTGACGCCGTAATGGATGCTTTTGTAGGAGAAGAGTAGAATGCTATTATATAATTTATAAAAGCCGTTGTTTTTAGCAACGGCTTTTTTATTTAAACTAACAATTGTTAATGTTTTTAACGATATAAATTAATATTTTATCGAAATATCTTGTTGTTTTACATTATATCTATGATTTTAACATATTTATCAGTGAAAATATATTCATCGATACTAAAGTGTTATCCACCGTAACTCACCTTAAATTTAACGAATAAAAAAAATAAAGCAAAGTAGTTCAAGTATCTTGATCTTTGATTAATATTAATTTAAAACTTATGAAAAAAATTACTTTATTTATTATGCTTTTTGTTGCTTCATTATCGTTTTCCCAAACATTCAACGGGACAACGGGACCAATCACAGATAATAGCTGTCCTAATCTTGACGCTTATACAACTACAGCATCGGGAGTAGGAACACTTGCCAGTGGTACTTTAGAAATAAGTGAGATAGTATTAGACATTTCTCACACATGGAATGCGGACTTAGAATTGAGTCTATTAGCTCCAGATGGTACAACTTCACTTTTACTGTTTTCAGGAGTTGGTGGTAGTTCGGATAATTTTACTGGAACTGTAATCTCTGACGCTGGTGCCAATTTTTCTTCAGGAACAGCTCCATATACTGGTAATTTTTCCGCTCAAGGTGGTAGTCTTGGCACAACTTTTGATACGATAGATGCAGATGGAATATGGACATTGCAAGTATGCGATGGTGCTAATGGAGATACAGGTACTGTAAACTCATGGTCCATAACTTTTGCCGCACCACCTTCTGCTCCAAATTGTGCTGAAAATCCAGACCCTGTAAATATGGCTACGGATGTACCGACAGGAAATGTAACATTTACCTGGGATGCACCATCAAGTGGACCAACACCAACAGCTTATCAATTATATGCTGGTGAAACTACTGCTTTAGAATATGGTCTTATTGGGACTTTTACAACGACATCGGCAGCCTTAACTATTAATGCAAATAGCCTTTTATTATATTGGCAAATTGTACCTCTAAATGGCGGAACAGCCGCAGATTCATGCCCAATTTGGGAATTTACGACTGAAGATCCACCACCACCACCGGCAAATGATTTGCCAGGAGGAGCAATAACTTTAACATTAGATGAAGGTAGTGCTTGTGGTGCAAATACAATTGTTGGTATTTCTAACGAAGGTACTACTGACTCAGCAGGAGCTGCTGTACCAAGTTGTGGTTCTTACGGAACACCAACTGATAGAGGAGATTTATGGTACGTATTTACTGCTCCAAACTCCACTGTTACGTTAAATACAACAAATCTTGCAGGATTTACATCTATAGCTGGTACATATTATACCGGAACGCCTGGAAGTTTAGTAGAAGCTGGCTGTACTGAATTTGGTTCAGGTTGGCCATGGGAACTTACTGGATTAACAATGGGTGAGACTTATTATCTACGTGTATGGGATTTTGGAAATGATCAGTTTGGTACTTTTGATTTATGTGGTTATTACGTCAGTTGTACAGCTGGAGAGGCTACTGCAGAAGTAACAAATAATTGTGCTACAACAGGCGATGCATTTGGTGTTGAGGTAACATTTAGTGCAGAGAATGATGCTACAGGTGTTAGTGATGGCACCACAACCTTTCCTATATCTGGTGGTGTTGCTACTGCTGGTCCATATCCTTTTGGTGCGCCAGTTACTTTAAATGTAGTTCACTCTGATATGGCTTGCGACTTTGAGTTAGGTACTTATCAAGTCGATGCGTGTCCACCATCAAATGATAATTGTGATAATCCTATTGCGATTACGCTAAACGCAGATGAAACTTGTACAGTTGTTACTGCAGGAACTACAGTTAATGCAACAGCATCAAGTCAAGCTAATGATGTAAGTGGTACACCAAATAATGATGTATGGTTCTCATTTGTTGCAACAAGTGTATCGCATACTATCTCATTAGAGAATAGAACTAATGTAGGAGGTGGTACTTCTACAAGTACAGATATGGGTATGGGTCTTTATGAGCTTACTTCAGATTGTGACAATTTAGTATTGTCCTCAACAAGTGATCCAGAATCTTATACAGCTACAGGTTTAACAATTGGTTCAACATATCTTTTAAGAGTTTATGGATGGTTTAGTAGTATTCAAAATGTAACATTTGATGTTTGTGTACAAACACCACCACCACCACCACCACCACCAGCAAATGATGCTTGCTCTAGTGCTACAGTAGTAGACACATTACCTTTTACTTCTTCTGCTGATGCTTCAGCTGCAACTAATAATGACGGTTCTGTAACCAGTTGCGCCTTTGGAATGAATGATGGTGTTTGGTATACATTTACACCAACAGCCTCAGGTACTTTAGATTTAAGTGTTGATGTAACAGGCTGGGATCATGAAATTGCTGTTTACACTGGATCTTGTGGGGTGTTTACTTGTGTAGCTTCAACAGATAGTGGTGGCACTGGAGGTACAGAATCTCTTTCAATTTCTGTTACTGCTGGTACACAGTATTGGTTAAATATTGGACAATTTTCCTCTACTGATAATTCTGAAGGTGCATATACATTTAATGCAACTTCAAGTGACGGTGTATCTTTAGGACTAGACGATATGGAAATATCTCAATTTACATACTATCCTAACCCAGTAAATAATATACTAACCCTTGATGCTCAAAAGAACATAGAGAGTGTAGTAGCTTATAACATGTTAGGACAAGAAGTATTACGATTATCTCCAAATACTGTGAATGCAGAGGTAGATATGTCTAGCTTATTATCTGGTGCTTATTTTGTTAAAGTATCGATTCAAGGTGCTACAAAAACAGTGCGTATTATTAAGCAATAATATATAATCTTTTTTATTTTAAAAGCCACCAATTTTTTTGGTGGCTTTTTGTTTTAAATGATTGTACATTTGTTTTATGACGCAGTTACGTTATTCGTTTATAATACCAGTATACAATAGACCCAAAGAAATTGAAGAACTCTTAGAGAGTTTTTTAACGCTAAGCAGTAACCTCGAGTACGAAATTGTCATTGTAGAAGACGGCTCGACGGAAACATCAGAAGAGGTAATAAACAACTATTCTGAGCAGCTTAATATATCTTACTATTATAAAAATAATTCTGGTCCCGGTGATTCCCGAAATTACGGAATGCAGCGCGCAAAAGGTAATTACTATATAATATTAGATTCTGATGTTATTTTACCAGAACGCTATTTACAAGAAGTAGACGATTATTTAAAGCAAAACTTTTATCATTGTTTTGGTGGTCCAGATGCCGCACATGAGTCTTTTAGTGATTTGCAAAAAGCTATTAATTTTTCAATGACTTCATTTCTAACAACTGGTGGTATTAGAGGTGGAAGTAAAGCTGTAAAAGATTTTCAACCCAGAAGTTTTAATCTTGGACTTTCTAAAGAAGCATTTAAAGCTACCAAAGGCTTTGGCAAAATCCATCCTGGTGAAGATCCCGATCTAATATTGCGATTATGGGCAAAGGATTACAAAACAACACTTATTAAAAATGCTTTTGTATATCATAAAAGGCGCATTTCTTGGAGTAAGTTCTATAAGCAAGTCAATAAGTTTGGTCAAGTAAGACCTATACTTAATAAATGGCATCCGCGTTCCAAAAAAATTACGTATTGGTTTCCTTCACTGTTTTTAATTGGTTTTATTGTATCACTTCTATTAATGTTTATTGGTGTCTATGAACTATTGTTATTGTATGGTATTTATTTTTTAGCGCTTTTAATCAGTTCACTTTTTTTGACTAAGGATATTAAAGTAGCATTGATGTCTTTAGTCGCAGTTTGTATACAATTTTATGGCTATGGTGTAGGTTTTTTTAAATCAACACTAAAATTAATGATATCAAAAAAATCAGCTGAAACAATTTTTCCTAACTTGTTTTTCAAATGAGAAAACCAGTTTCAAAATATATTCTCAAGATTTTTAAAAGACGAAATGTAAAACGTTTCAGTTTTTTCTTGGGTGCAGCTTTTTTATTTTTAATGCTGACCAAGTTATCTGAAACAAACACTCAAAGTATAGACTTGGATATCAAACTCTATAATTTGGAAGATGAAATAGTAGTCTTAGAAGATTCATTATCATCACCTCAAGTGACTTTAAGAGCTAAAGGTTTTAGTCTTTTAAAGTATATGTTTAAGACGTCAAAAACGATTCGTGTAGACGCACAAAACGAAACTTCAAAAAGAGGTAAACAATTACTATGGGATATTGGTAATAATAAGTATCAAATCAGTCAGATCTTTGGAAACTCTATAGAGATATTGGATATCAAACCAGACACCGTGTATTTTGCTTTTGATGTATTATCCTCTAAAAAGGTACCAGTACAGCTAATTAAGGATGTTAGCTACGCTTCAGGTTTTGATGTTATTAATGAGCTTAAACTCTCTAAAGATTCTGTAAAGATAATTGGGTCAAAAAGACATTTAGATACTGTTATGGTCATAAAAACAAATAAGGTTACTTTAGAAAATGTAAACTCAGATATATCAGAACAAGTCACTTTTATAAACTTAAGTAGAGATATTGAAATATTACCAAAATCATTAGAATTAAATGGTGTTGTAAAGCGTTTTACTGAAGGTAAATTTTCTTTACCAGTTCATTTAATTAATGCGCCTATTGGTAAAAAGGTGAACTTCTTTCCAAAAAATATAGATCTTATTTATTATGTAGATGTCGAGCGTTTTAAAAAGGTAAAGCCAGAAGATTTTACTGTTGTATGTGATTTTTCTAGATTAAATAACGCTACTCAAAACAATCTAGAACTACAAATTGTAAAATCTTCTAGTTTTGTAAAAAGTAGTCGCTTAGCTCAAAATAGAGTCGAATTCATAATATCTGATTAGTGAAAGAGCTTCAAAAACATATCATAGTTGGTATTACTGGAGGAATCGGAAGTGGAAAAACAACCATTTCAAAATATTTTGAAGGCTTTGGAATACCGGTATATTACGCAGATTTAGAAGCAAAAGCACTGATGAATCGTTCTAAAGTCATTAAAAGAAAACTGATTGCTTTATTTGGAGATGATGCCTACATAAATAATACTTTAAATAGGGACTATCTCCGAAGCCAAATATTTAAGGAAAAAAAATTGCTTTCTAAAATGAATGCTATTGTACATCCAAAGGTAGGAGCTCATTTTAAGCGCTGGGTAAAAAAACAAAATGCACCTTATATACTTAAAGAAGTAGCTATAATATTCGAAAATAATCTTCAAAGCCAATACGATTATATAATCACCGTAATTGCAGATAAAGAAGAGCGAGTAAAACGAGTAATGCAAAGAGATAATTCCTCTAGAGATTCTGTAAAGGCAATAATTAGAAATCAATTTTCTGATCAAGAAAAGATAAAAAAGTCAGATTTTGTAATAGAAAACAATGATTTAGAGGCTGCTAAACTTCAAGCTCAAATAATTCATAATAACTTGATTTCTAATATTTAACGACCTAAATTTTAACATTTGTGTTAATGTAAGGTTAAACACAATTTATGCTAAATGTTAAAATGTTAAATTTGAACCGATGAACAAAAAGATTTTTGTGTTATTGGTTGTGTTAATGAGCCTTTCGCTTATTGGTATAATTTTCGTTCAGTCATTTTTTATTAATAGAAGTTTAGAAAACGAGCGTCAGCAGTTTACATTAAATGTTAAGCGTGCTTTAAGCTATGTCTCCAAACAGATAGATGATTATGAATATCGAAACTACCTAGATAACATACAACCTTTTTTGAAAAACAATAAACAACCAGATTCAACATCTGTTCAGCGTTTATTTGTAGCTTTTGAAGACAAGGAAAACGATCAAACAATAGTTCATCAAAACATTATTTTAGAAGAGCGCTTTAAGGTGCCTTCCTTGTTCTTTGAAATAGATGCAGATAGTACAGATTTTAGTAACTATATAAATGAAAAATCTACAGAGGTTTTTAGAAATTCCTCTGTAGATAATGGATCAGTAGAAAGAATTTCAAGAGTAAGAGAGTTTGATGATATGTCCGATGACGCCAAAAATTTTCTTCAAAGAGGAGCTTTTAAATCATTAATTAGTGCATATAATTATCCGATATATAAGAGAGTTAGGCCAGAGCTAATTGAGAATTTTGTCAAAAAAAATCTTGAAGAACAAGGTATTCAGATAAATTTTGAATATGCCATTTATGACAATGACCTCTCTACAAAAATACGGACTGATAATTTTGAGAAAACAGAAAATTCTTATGGTGTACCAATCTTTTTAGATAATAATAACGAAAGTAGCTTCAATCTTTGGGTGGACTTCCCGGCTCGTAATCGTTTTTTGATATCCACTATATTATGGATGATTGTGTTGTCAATAATATTTACAACAGTAATCATTGTCGCATATACAAGTGCGATATATCAATTAATACAGCAACGTCAAATTTCTCAGATAAAAACAGATTTTATCAATAATATGACACATGAGTTTAAAACACCAATAGCAACCATTAATTTAGCTTTAGACTCTATCAAAAACCCAAAAATAATTGACAACAAAGAAAGAGTGTTGCGTTATTTGGGTATGATAAAAGAGGAGAACAAGCGTATGCATGCTCAAGTAGAAAACGTACTAAGGATTTCTAAACTCGAAAAAAATGAGCTTAATATAAGTAAGGAACGTCTTAAACTTCACGACATAGTAGAAGATGCAATGACGCATATTCAGCTTTTAGTCGAAGATAGAAAAGGCTATTTAAAACTGCATCTAAATGCTGCCAAGTCATCGATACTGGCAAACGAAACACATTTTACAAATGTGATAGTGAATATATTTGATAATGCGATTAAGTATTCCGATGACGCACCGAAGATTGATGTTTATTCAGAAAATATTGGAAACAATATTTTATTAAAGATATCTGATCAAGGTAATGGCATGTCAAAACAAGTTCAAAAAAAAGTGTTTGAAAAATTTTATAGAGAACACTCAGGAAATGTACATAACGTAAAAGGACATGGTTTAGGTTTGGCTTATGTAAAAAGAATAATAGATGACCATCAAGGTCATATTTCAGTAGAGAGTGAAAAAGGAAAAGGTAGCACCTTTATAATAAGGCTGCCATTAATATCATAATATTATGGAAGAGCAAAACAAAAAAATACTACTAGTAGAGGATGATCCAAATTTTGGAACTGTGCTTAAGGACTATTTAATAATGAATGATTTTGATGTTGTTCATGCAAAAAATGGTATGGAAGGTTTCGAAAAATTTAAAAAGAACGACTATGACCTGTGTATATTAGACGTCATGATGCCTTACAAGGATGGCTTTACTTTAGCCAAAGAAATTAGAGAAAAAAATACAGATGTACCAATTGTCTTCTTAACAGCAAAAGCTATGAAAGATGATGTATTAAAAGGTTATAAAGTAGGAGCGGACGATTACTTAAACAAGCCTTTTGATAGTGAAGTATTGCTAATGATTGTTAGAGCAATCATGCAGCGTAAAGCTACGGATAATGTCGCAGATAGTAAACAGTTTGAGTTTGTTATAGGTAACTTTCATTTAAATTCTAAACTACGTTTTTTATCTCTAAGTGGTGGTGATCCAGAAAAATTGTCCCCAAAAGAAAATGAGCTTTTGAGATTACTAGCATTACATGAGAATGATTTAATGCCTCGTGAGTTAGCTTTGACTAAAATTTGGAGAGATGACAATTACTTTACATCTCGAAGTATGGATGTTTATATTGCTAAATTACGTAAGTATTTAAAGCCAGATCCAAATGTTGAAATTTTGAATATTCATGGAGAAGGATTCAGATTAGTAATTAATAAATAATTACAATTATAAAAACAAAAAAACCAGCTATATGCTGGTTTTTTTGTTTTCAATATAGGATATAATTTGATTTACATCTTCTAAGTAATCAAACCACATTATGCTTTCATCCTTTCTATACCAGGTTAACTGGCGTTTTGCAAAGCGACGTGTATTTTTTTTTATTTCTGAAATGGCAAATTCTAAGGTCCATTTACCTTCTAAATATTTGAATAACTCTTTATAGCCAACAGTATTTAGAGCATTAAGATGTTTGTGAGGTAACAAACTTTTAGCTTCAGTAACTAATCCGCTTTCTACCATTATGTCTACGCGTCTATTGATGCGCTCGTAAATAATTTCTCTTTCTGCTTTAACACCAATAGAAATTGTTTTAAAAGGTCTAGTAACTCTATTTTTTGATAAAAAACTCGAATAAGGTTTACCAGTGCCGATGCAGATTTCTAAAGCTCTAATTAGTCGCTGAGGATTGTCTATAGCAATTGTATTGAATGAGATTGTGTCTAATGCTTTTAGTTGTGACTGTAAGACTTTGAAACCTTCAGTTTTTAATCTTAGATTTAATTCTTCTCTAATCGTTTTTGGGATATCAGGAAAATCATCTATACCATTGACAACCGCATTGCTGTATAAACCAGAACCACCAACCATGATTATTACATCTTTAGTTTTGAATAATTCTTCTAGTTTAACTATCGCTTCTTTTTCAAAACGACCTACATTATAAGTATCATTAATGGAGATATGCTGAATAAAATGATGCCTAACGGAAGATAATTCTTCAGAGCTTGGTACAGCTGTACCAATAGTCATTTCTTTAAAAAATTGTCTGGAGTCTGAGGAGATTATTTCTGTTTTGAAATGCTCAGCTAATTTTAAACTCAAAGCTGTTTTGCCAATTCCTGTTGGTCCAACAATTGAAATAAGAGTTTTACTCATGATGTAATACTTCTCCGCATTTGTAACAAAATTCGGCACCATCAATATGTTTTTCGGCTAGACAAGAAGAGCAACTTTGTGTATTTAGAGGTACAATACTCATTTTAGTTTTATCCTTTTCTTCGTCTTTATCACCGTCAGATGCTTTTGCATATTCGGCAGAAACAATTCCAGTCGGAACAGCTATAATACCGTATCCTAAAATCATTATAAATGTTGCAATAAATTGGCCAAGTGGCGTAACTGGGGCAATATCACCAAAACCTACTGTAGTTAACGTCACAATACACCAATACACACTTTTAGGAATGTTTGTAAAACCATTTTCCTCGCCTTCTACCATATACATGATAGTACCAAAAATCACTGACGCTATAAGAACTGCATATAAAAAAACAGCAATTTTAGCACGACTAGCTCTGATTGCCCCAGCCAACTGGTTAGAGGCACCCAGATATCTGGCTAATTTTAAGATTCTAAATACTCTAAGTAGTCTTAATGCACGTAGTGCAACTAATGCTTGGGTTCCGCCAAATAGTAATGATAAATATTTTGGAACTGTAGATAACAAATCTATTATTCCATAAAAACTAAGTATATATTTAAGTGGTTTTTTTACAGAAATGATTCTAGCAAAATATTCTACAGTAAATAATATGGTAATTATCCATTCGGAAATATTTAAAAAATCTTGATGTTTGGCATTGAAGCTACCTATACTTTCTAGCATCACAACGACTATGCTTGCCAGAATTGTTATTAATAAAACTATATCGAATAACTTACCGCTAGGTGTATCTGCTTCATAAATTATTTCATGAAGTTTGGTTCGCCAATTATGTTTTTTTGTTGCTTCCAGATTTTAAAGTTACAAAAGTAAATCTACTTCATATTAATATTTTAAAATGTCGAAATTTTTAATCTTTTTTTATTTCGCCTTACGTAAGATTGTATAATGTGTTGGTTATCTTTATTATTGGACATTGGAGTTATTAGAGAAAGTAAAACGTCCGTATTATTTATCTGATGGTTTAAATCAAAAAATCCTAGACCTTTAAATATTCCGTTTTCAATGACTACAACACTTTTCTCATCAATATATCTTCCTCTATCAATAATGAGCATATTTTTGTTGTCATACCTGTGTAATTCTATAAGTACATTTACTTTTTGGTTATAATCTTCAACGGATTCCTTTTGTAAACATGCACCAGCGCATTCTTTGACTTCATATTTGAAACAACTAGAATTAGTTTTGTAAAGTCCTACTAGTTTTTGACAAAGTTCATACTTTTCAGATATGTTGTGCATAAAGCTTTTGGCACTTTGCCGATTTGTAAATGTTGTTATTGGTAATTCTTCTCTATTTGCTCTGTCTATTTGTAGATTTATGTAACCATTATGATCAATAAATTGGTACAAAGCATGTGTGAATATTGTTTTACGAAGTGCTCTATTTAATACAGGTTTATTCTTTTTTATTTCTTCACTTTCTTTTAATAGAGCCACAAGCTCGCTCCCCGTTTTTTCAAAGGTGACTGCAGTTACTAGAGTTTGTATTTTTTTTGATTTGGAGTTTGTACCAGTAAAATGCTGCGTAATCCTCTTTTTTATATTGTTGCTTTTTCCAATGTAAATAATATCACCAGTCTCATTATGAATATAGTAAACGCCTGTTTCTGTTGGCATCTTTTCGATTATGGTTCTTAAATTTGAAGTCATTTTCGATTTTTGCTCAGTCTTTACAGCTTGCGTAATAATTTCCTTTTTAAGGTCTTTATTTAATAGCATTTTAAAGAGCTTTACTGTGGCCTTAGCATCACCATCTGCGCGATGTCTGTCACTGATTACAATTCCTAAAGAACGTGTGAGTTTACCCAAGCTATATGATGGTTGGTCAGGGATTAACACCTTTGATAACTCAACAGTACAAAGAGTTTTACGTTTAAAAGTATAGCCCAATCTATTAAATTCAGTTTTTAAAATCCGGTAATCAAAAGAAGAGTTATGTGCTACAATTATGCAACCTTCGGTAATTTCAACAATACGCTTGGCAACTTCATAGAATTTAGGTGCATTGTGAAGCATCTTGCTATTAATGCCTGTGAGATTTACCACAAAAGGCTGTATTTTTCTTTCGGGGTTTACAAGGCTTATAAACTGATCAACAACTTCGTGGCCATCGAATCTGTAAATGGCTATTTCAGTGATGCCTTCTTCGTTGAATTTTCCACCGGTGGTTTCTATGTCGAGTATTGCGTAAATGCCTAGTCGTATCTAATTATAATTTCTAGAACCAAATATACTACTTCCAATACGAACCATTGTACTACCACAATCAATTGCTAAAGGATAATCACCACTCATTCCTATACTTAGAGTTTCAAGATTAAAATTGTCTAATCGCTTTGACTTTAAATCATCAAAAGTATGCTTCAAAAATTTGAATTCATTTTCTACTTGTTGCATATTATCAGTGAAAGTTGCCATTCCCATTAGACCAATAACTTTGATGTTTTTTAGTTCTGAAAATTCATCTGAGGAAATTACGGTTTTTGCTTCTTCTGCAGATAAACCAAACTTACTATCTTCTTTAGCGATTTTAATTTGTAGTAGGCAATTGATAACACGATTGTGTTTTATGGCTTCTTTATTTATCTCTTTTAGTAATTTAAGACTATCCACGCCATGAATTAAATCTACAAAATCTGCCATATACTTCACCTTGTTGCGTTGTACATGACCAATCATATGCCATTGAATATCTTTTGGCATCGTTTCCCATTTGTTCGCCATTTCTTGGATTTTATTTTCTCCAAAAATGCGTTGACCAACTTCGTAAGCTTGCATTAAGTCACTAACAGGTTTTGTTTTAGAAACAGCTACGAGAGTAACATGTTCTGGTAGTTGTGATTTTATATTATTGAGATTTTGTTTTATGCTCATATTTAAAATTCGTAAATAGTAACGCCACTTCTTAGCTTTGGCTCAATATAGGTGCTTTTAGGCGGCATTTTTAGGCCATCGTCTGCAATAGCTTTCATTTGGTCAATAGTTGCAGGAATCATACCAAAACCAACTTGAAACTCTTGACTATCAATCATGCTTTTTAAATTTACAATATCTTTTTTACCACTTAGATAATCTATGCGCGTATTGTTACGTAAATCGTCGATACCTAAAATTGGTTTTAAAATGGTATCATAGAGTAATTGGGCATCTAAAACCTCTAAAGATGTTTTAAACTCATAATTGTTTTTACGCAGGTAAAGAGAGTAAAATTCACCATCTAAGTACATACTAAAATGATGTGCTTTTGAGGGCTTATATGGCATTATACCGCGATTTTCGATGCGGTATATGGTATCTAATTCAATTAAGAACTCCTCTTTTGTTAATCCATTTAAATCTTTAATAACGCGATAAAATTCATGCAGTCTTAATTCTGATTCCGGAATTAAAAAGCTCATAAATGAGTTGTAAGTATCCTTATCAGTGTGATTTTTGTTATCAGCTTTTAATTCTTCTTGTAAAAGAGCAGAAGAAGAAGAACGATGATGCCCATCTGCAATATATAGCACATCCATTTCTGCAAAAGCATCAGAAATGACACGAATATCATTTTCGTTATCTATTTGCCATAAATAATGGGTGTCTCGAAAGGTGGTGGTAAATTCAAACTCAGCGCGTTGTTTCTGGATTTCAGAAATTATAATAGAAATATTTTCATTATCAGGATATGTAAGAAGTACGGGCTCAGCATTAAAGCCTACTGTTTTTAAATAATCTTTAAAGATTATTTCTCTACTTTGAATGGTGTCTTCATGCTTTTTTATGACATCATTTTTATAATCTTCTACACTAACTGCAGCAACGATTCCATTAAATATTTGATTGTCTCTATCTACAATACGATAGATATAAAACGAAGCTTTTTTGTCTTTTACAAAAATGCCGTCTTCCTTAAATTCTTGATATCTGTTTTTTACTAGCTTGTAACGTTCTTTTCCTGAAATTACCTTATCATATTTATAACCAGGATTTACGATATGTAAAAAAGAAAATGGATTATAATCCAATCTTGCTTCTCGCTCAGGTTGCGTGTAGCTTTGGTAAGACCTTGATGCAACAAGCCCAACAATTGCTCGTGTTGGTCTTACTGCCTTAAATGGAATTACTTTAGCCATGTTTTACATAGAGTATTTGAGATGGTCGTTAAATTTATTAACTAAACTGTTTCGCTATTTTTTCTGCTTTTCTACTTTCTGTATAATCATAAAATCCTTCACCAGATTTTACACCAAGTTTCCCAGCACGAACCATATTTACTAATAATGGGCAAGGTGCATATTTAGGGTTTTTAAATCCATCGTACATTACATTTAAAATGGATAAACAAACATCTAAACCTATAAAGTCCGCTAATTGTAATGGTCCCATTGGATGTGCCATACCAAGTTTCATTACAGTGTCAATTTCTGATACACCAGCGACTCCATTGTATAACGTTTCAATAGCCTCATTAATCATAGGCATCAAAATACGGTTAGCTACAAACCCTGGATAATCATTAACCTCAGTAGGAATCTTACCTAAGGTTTTAGAAAGTTCCATTATAGTATTTGTTACTTTATCACTTGTGTTATAACCACGGATAATTTCTACCAATTTCATGATTGGTACAGGATTCATAAAATGCATACCAATAACCATATCTGGTCGAGATGTGACTGCCCCAATTTGAGTTATTGAAATAGAAGATGTATTTGTTGCTAAAATCGTATCTCCAGGACACGCTTCATCAAGCTCTTTGAATATTTTAAGTTTTAAATCTAAATTTTCTGTCGCAGCTTCTACAACTAGACTTGCAGATTTAACACCTTCAGTAATATTTGTATACGTTTGGATGTTTCCTAATGTTTTAGCTTTATCGGCTTCAGAGATTTTTTCTTTAGCAACCATTCGGTCTAAATTCTTAGCTATGGTATTCATACCTCTTTTTAGAGACACCTCACTAATATCAATTAATTGAACTTTAAAACCAGATTGTGCAAATGTGTGGGCAATCCCGTTACCCATTGTCCCTGCACCTATTACAGCTATGTTTTTCATTAAAAATTTTATTTTTTTGTTCCTGCAAAAGCAAGAGTTTATTTGTAATTAAGTTGGTATTATTAGATTCCTTTTTTAAGCAGGAATCAAAACTGATTAATTATCATGTTTGCTACTCGAAGCGCTTCGGTACCATCATGTAATGTTACAATAGGTTTTGTATTATTATTGATGGCATCAGCGAAAGTTTCTAATTCGTCTAATATAGCGTTGTTGTTATCAATTTCAGGATTGTCAAAATAAATTTGTTTTTTAATGCCTTCAGCATTTTGAAGAATCATATCAAAATCACCAGGATTTTCTGGTGCATCTTTCATTTTTACAACCTCACATTTCTTTTCTAAGAAATCTACAGAGATATAGGCGTCTTTCTGAAAGAAACGCGTTTTACGCATATTCTTCAGCGAAATACGACTTGCAGTCAAGTTAGCCACACATCCATTTTTAAACTCAATGCGGGCATTGGCAATATCTGGTGTTTCAGAAATGACTGAAACGCCACTTGCTGAAATATGTTTGACAGGTGAATTAACAACGCTTAGTATAATATCGATATCATGAATCATTAAATCCAATACTACAGGTACATCTGTACCGCGAGGATTAAACTCTGCCAAACGGTGCGTTTCTATAAACATTGGATTTTCAATCTGTTCTTTTATGCCAATAAAAGCAGGATTAAAACGCTCTACGTGTCCAACTTGACCTTTTACATTATGTTCAGCAACTAACGTTCTAATAGTTTCAGCTTCTTCAACAGTATTTGTAATAGGTTTTTCAATAAAAATATGCTTGCTTTTAAAAATAGCTTGTTTTGCACATTTGTAATGGCTAAGTGTAGGTGTAACAATATCTACAACATCGACAGCATCAATTAAAGCGTCGATAGTATCAAAGTATTTGTAGCCAAACTCTTCGACAACTTTTTGTGCATTATCTGGATCTGCGTCGTAAAAGCCAACCAGATTATATTTTTTAGATTGATTGAGTAATCTTAAATGAATTTTCCCAAGGTGACCAGCACCAAGAACACCAACATTAAGCATGTTTTTTAGTTTTTCCACAAAAATAGGCGTTTTCATTGGAAAATATAAAAATGCACTTATAAAATAGTATTAATTCTATAATTATTTGAAGTGTAAAATTATATTGGATTTTGCTGTATGTTGAATTATTTTAGCAACTATTAAATTACTATTCTTGAAAGATACATTTAAGCATCAAGGTATGCGCCAAAAATTGGTTGATACACTTGTGAAAAAGGGAATTAAAGATAAAAAAGTGTTAGCGGCTATTGGAAAGATTCCGAGACATTTATTTATGGATTCTGGTTTTATTGATCATGCATATCAAGATAAGGCGTTTCCAATTGCTGCTGACCAAACGATTTCTCAGCCTTATACTGTTGCTTTTCAAAGTGAATTAATGGAAGTTAATCTAGGAGATAAAGTACTTGAAATTGGAACGGGTAGTGGCTATCAGACTGCAGTTTTGTTAGAGCTTGGTGCTAAAGTATTTAGTGTTGAGCGCCAAAAAGAACTATTTAAAAAGACATCTAAATTTTTACCAAAATTAGGCTATCGCGCAAAGAAATTAATTTTTGGTGATGGCTACAAAGGTTTACTTGAAGAAGCACCTTTTAAAAGTATTATTGTTACTGCTGGTGCACCATTTGTTCCTAAACCATTATTAGCTCAATTAGATATTGGAGGACGTTTGATTATCCCTGTTGGAGATGCTACACAAATAATGACCCTTTTCATAAGAAAAGGGCCAAAAGAATTTGAAAAGCATGAACTCGGTGAATTTCGCTTTGTACCGCTTTTAGAAGATAAAAATTAGTTTACTGCTTTCTCAAAAGCATCTTTACCACCAACTACAGGAAGCTTTAATTTAGTTTTATCTAGCTTAATATTCAATTCTGTACCAGCTTTTGGATGTAATGTAAACTCTGGATCACTTGAAAAAATCATAAAACCTATTTGCTGTCCTTTTTTTATAATTTGGTCGTCTGGTTGTAAATCAAAATTTATGGTGTAGAACTTTCCTGGTTTTAAATCTTCTTCATCTGTTAAAGATTTGTAATTTTTTGGGTCAGCCCAGCTTCTCGTAATTAAATTTTCGGTAATCTTAGCATTTTTTCCAGCCTTTAATGGTAAAGAAACTAAATAAGTAGATAAGTTAGCTGCTGACTTATTTGAAGATAGTGTGATAGTTACTTTTGCTACTCCCGAAATATGTAAATCTTCTTTTAAAGGAGCAGTAACATATAACAATCTATTTTGAGAAGTTTCTGATTTTGCTAAGTCTTTCCATGTGAAGCTAACATCGTCAGTTAATTTTTCTTTTGATTTGTTACCTTTAGAAGTTGTTAATCCACCAGCTTTATTTCCACCTTTAGTTAAATTTAAAGTGACGTCTTTGGCATCTGGATTTGGATAATCTTTATAAGCTGTTGGCTCTTGTCTGTTATCGTATTCTCTTACGATATAGGCTTTGTTTTCTTCATTTTCAACACCATTATCTATTCCATGAAGGTATTTTGTAAACCATTTATTCATCTGAGATGTTGGTGGTGGTCCACCATGTCCGTTTTGATGATAGTATATTTTTGTATCCAACCCCATTTCTTTTGCTTTCTTGTAGATACGATAGCTATGTTCTGGCATTACGTTCCAATCGTTAAAACCATGAGACATAAATAAAGCAGCATTCATGTTCTTCATTTTAGGTAAATAGTCGCGATTGTACCAAAAATCATTCATATCTCCGGTTTGTCTATCCATACCATTCATTAATTCTGTATCACGAACAGTTTTGTTATTAAATGCACGCTTGTCTTCATCGCCACTATGAACAAAATCGTAAAGCACATCGATATCTTCACCCAAATAACCGCCAGGAGAACGAACTAATCCGTTTGAACGGTAATAATGATATGATGAAGTATTTGGAGCTATTGGGATAATAGCTTCTAAACCTTCAACTCCTGTTGTTGCAGCTGCTAGAGGTAATGTGCCGTTGTATGATGTTCCTGTCATACCTACTTTTCCGGTTGACCAATAGGCTTTAACTTCTTCATTGCCGTTACGTTCTGTAAATCCTTTGTTCTTTCCTGTTAACCACTGTATAACAGCTTTTGGTGCTAATTCTTCATTAAGACCACCTATGGTAGGTGCGCCATCAGATAATCCTGTGCCTGGAGATGAAGAGTGAACAACAATATACCCTCGTGGTACCCATTTCCTAATGTGAGAGTTAGAAATTATAGGTCGTTTTCCACGTCGTTTTACTTCTGGGTGAAAACGTTCTTCTCCGATTTCTCCAAGTTCATGTTTTACATTCCACATAGTACCAGGTGCATCACCTGCAACTCCTGCAAAATAGGGACTTGTAATATAAATCACAGGAAGTTTTAAGTTCTCTGTCTCTGTTTGATCCGGTCGTGTTACGGACACATGCATGCGGTCTAATTCGCCATCACCGTCAGTATCAAATTCTGTTTCTACCCATAAGTCATGTCTTATGTATTTGGAAGCATCACTAAATGCTTCAACTATTTGGGCTTCTCCATTTACAAAAACTGGGAGAGCTTTTTCTTGTGCGATTGTAAATAATGAAAACATTAGTGTTACAACTAATGCAGTTTTAGCTTTTAAATAATATGTCATAATAGAAATTATATATTTTTGTGTTAAAAATAAGTACTAATAGTTAGACCTCAAATGACTTTGTAATTTTGTTTATTACCTGAAATGACTTTAAGGAAATTCTAATTATTTGGTAAATAGGTATTTGGAATAGGTGTGGCTTCTGATTCTTGCATCCAATAAATATTAATAATCCACCAGCGTTTTCCATCATTTAAAAGTTGAATGCTATTAATGCCTCGCATGAAAGGAATGGCATCACTTTTACTTCTATAGGATTCATAGGTACTAAATACCTGTGTAATATTACCAAATGTATCTACTTTTCGATTAAGCTCTACTTCATGAAATCCATTTTCTAGCAACCATTTACCAGAGTTACTTATATAATCATCTGCTGTCATGTATCTTGCAACGGTTTGACCATCTTGGTTTTTTCCAGTGGGAATTAATTTAGCGTCATGATGAAATAAATATTTGAATAACTCCCAGTTGCGTTCTACACCTTTATCACCAGATATTACAGCATAAAGTGTTTTAATTGTACTGTCAAGTGTTTTGACTTCGTTTAAGTAGTCAGACGCCTTAGTTTCTTGTGCAGAAAGACTAAACCCAATTAATAAAGCAAGCAGAGTGATTGTTTTTTTCATGATTTAATTTTATTATTATAATGAGATTCTTATTCCTTTATCATTTGGAATTACAAAAGCGTCTAGAAAAATTTTAAACCAAAAACTAAAGCATCACCTTGATACCCGTTTTGATATGACCTAATATAGTCAAATCTTAAAAAACGCCATTTGCCCCAGCCAATATTATCCAAACCAATGGTGAATTCTTGATAAGGTTTATTATCTGCTGTCGCTAGGTTATGAGCACCAACAACGAGATTAAAGTTTAGTTTATTTAATAGTGGAATTTTTCCTAAAATATAACCGTTAAAATCATGTTCTACATGTGCTTCTAGATAATTATCGTTTGTACTTGCAGTGTAATAATTTAGGTCATTAAATACATTGGTATAGTTTCCTGCGGTACTGACATGTGTTTGGTTGCCATTGAAATGCTTGTAATCTACAAATGCTATATCATCTGCATTAAAAAATTGTCCGGCTCTAATATTATAATTAAAACGTCCTTTGTCACTTATCGTAAATGATTGTGAAACTCTAGCTTTAATCTGGTCAAAATTATAATCCGAATTTGTTGAAGAAAATCCTTTTTCATAACCTAATACAAGCGTTGGATATTTATCATTACCAATATTGAATTTGCTATCTGGATAGCTCAAATAATTCTGAGCAAAATTTATACGTGCTGAGATATTAAGTTTTGCAATATTATGGTTTACAAAAGGCGCAATACCAAAAGCAGTTTCATTTAAAGGATTATTACTCGTGTAAAAATCATTATCGTCATTAATAATGGTTTGGTTTGTTGTATTAAAGAGCGCTTTTCGTTTTTCGAAACTAAGACTAGAGTTTAATCTAAAACCATTAAAAAGCTCTTCGGAAAATCCAAGTTGTATAAATTGACGTTCGTAAAATTTTGCATAATTATCTTCAAAAAATAAGGTGCTTATAGTATTTACAAAAGGTCTAATTGGTTGTAATGCATTAAACTGGTTGACAGTAACACCGCCAGCTAAACTTAAAAAAGCACGGCTAACATTATTAAATTTATAAGATAGAAATCCCGTTGCTCGAAGACGTTTGTCAGAGAAACCATATTGTAAACTTGCATTTGCATTAAAAGAGCGTCTAAAATCATCATATCTTTTTCTGAAAAAAATATCTGCCTTTGTTGTAAAGCCTTGAACAGTATTAAACTGAATACCATTTAACGGAATATCATAACCAAAGCGATAATTTTTAAAAGAGTTCTGATATGAATAACCCAAAAGATTACCTAATTTGAATCTATTCTGCGCTTTGTCAACTGAATCTAGATACGGTTTCGATTCTTTAAGAATACGAATACTATCTTTTTTTATGTAGTCTGTAACTTCCTCACTAGTTAGTGGTACTGGTCTTATTTTGTTCCAGAACAAAGAATCTTTTTTGTTAGCTTCTTTTTCAAAAGCAACCAACTCTCTTCCGAAATCTTTTTTAGATAAATCTGTATTAAATTCGTAGTTACTATAAACAGCTGTAAAACGACCATCACCTTTAATTCCGAAGATGCCATATGTAAAATCAATACTTTGAGATATTAACGCCCAAATATCATTAGTCTCAGAATAGGAGAAATTTTGTTTTAGAGTTATTATATCTGCTACAGGAATCTTTGCTTGTTTCCCAGTTATATCCAACTCTATACCATATAAATTCCATTTGTCCTCAATAATATATATGTAGCCAGAAAATACAGGGTCGTTTTCTCGTTTGGGGATTACTTTTATTTTGTTGATGAGGTTACTTCGGTCATCATAAAATATACCGTCTAATTTATAGCGGTAATATGTAAATGCATTATTGGCTATAGGAGAAATTATTTCGTTTCCCAGAGAAATGGTGTTGTTATATAGATTAAAGTCTACATCTTGAGCATTATTAAAACTGAAACCATTAGAATCGCCACTAACTTTTGAGGCAGTAATCTTTTCTTTAAGACGGTCAGGTCTTAGAAATTTTAATTTTGAGATGGTTTCAGACAGATAAATAATACCGCTTCTAGTTGAGTCTAAACCATCGATTTCAACCTCTTGACCAAGAAATTTTTCTGGTGCATCTTTAATTTTCATTAAACCACGAGAATAAAAATTCGCTTTGTAGTCTCTTATTTTTTCAAGGTTTTCTTTCCGCTTGGCTATGGTCTTTCTTAATATAATATTGGCAGGGTTCTCTTCTGAATTAATTACGACTTCATCTAACGAAACATTTTCTTCTTCTAGCGTAATATCAATAGTAAATGGAAACTCAGTCACATTTACAGTCTTCTTTACTGTTTTATAGCCTAAATATTGAAAAACTAAATTATAGCTTTTCTTATCGTTAACACCGAGCTCATAGTATCCTGAGTCATTAGTGGTAGTGCCTTTATAAGTGTTTTCGATAAAAACATTTACAAATGGTAATGGTTGGTTTTTTGTATCTGTGATATTTCCTTTGATTTGAGAAAATGATACTATGCTTGTAAGTATTAGTAGTGTTGAGATTAAAGTTTTTTGCATTGGAATGATTTGATGATTTAATTGAATAGACTTCAAATTATTAAAAATAGTTGCCTATTAAAATCAAACATAGATTAAAAAGGTTCGATGTAACGTTATAAATTTCCTAAAGTTATCGGAAATTTTTCTTAATGCGGTCGAGATTACGCTTATTATCACGGTCTTTTATAGTGTCTCTTTTGTCAAAGAGTTTTTTACCTTTTCCAAGAGCGATGTCTAGTTTAGCGAGACCTTTTTCATTAATAAACAAGCGTAACGGAATTATTGAATTTCCTTTGATATTGACTTCTTTTTCTAACTTTTTAAGTTCGCGTTTATTTAGTAGAAGTTTACGTGTGGCTTTAGGCGCGTGATTGTAATAGTTACCAAAAGCATACTCTTCTATAGTCATGTTAATCACAAAAAGTTCGCCTTTCTCATTAAACTCACAGAAGCTTTCGGCAATAGAAGCCCTGCTAGAACGAATGGATTTTATTTCTGTTCCGGACAGCACAATACCAGCAGTATATCTGTCCAATATCTCGTATTGGAATTTTGCTTTTTTATTGAGTATGTTAATCTTCTGTTGCATGCCTGGCAAATGTAAGCAAATCCCTAATTTTACGACTATAAAATCTAAATTTTGAAAATGAAGTATTTGTCAATTCTTTTATTATCGGTATTGTTTTTAAACTGTAAGAATGAAAATTCTGAACCTACATCGAAAGCACTAACGGCTAATGAAATTATCAATGAATCTATTGCTGTTTCTGTAGGAAAAGTATTTGATTCTGCAGTAGTCAGTATAAATTTTGATTTCAGAAATATCCAATACAAGTCAACATATACTTCAAACACTAAAGTTTTGAGAAGGCTTACAATATACGATAATGACACCATTTTGGATTTTCTAAAAGGTGAACGGTTCCAACGTTATATTAATGAAAAGCCGGTTTTTGTAGAAGATTCTATGGCTATAAAATATTCTGCTTCAGTAAACTCTGTACATTATTTTTCAGTTTTACCGTATGGATTAAATGACAAGGCTGTAAACAAAAAACTGATAGGTGAGGAGCGAATTAAAGGCAAGGATTACTATAAGATAGAAGTCACTTTTAGTCAAGAGGGTGGTGGTGAAGATTTTGAAGATGTATTTATCTACTGGATAAATAAAGCTAGTTTCAAACCAGATTATTTAGCCTATTCTTATAACGAAGACGATGGCAAAGGGATGCGTTTTAGAGAAGCATATAATGAACGTTATGTTAACGATTTACGCTTTGTAGATTATAATAATTACAAATCTGAGGATAAGAAATTTTATCTTATAGATTTAGCAAAAGCTTTCAATAATAATAGTTTAAAACTATTATCTAAAATAGAACTCCAAAACGTAGAGGTTGATTTAATTAACAACTAAAACACTAGATGATTTACTATTATTTGTAATGGTTACGATGTAAAGATTTCCATTATTATTGTCAGCAATCATATCGTATTTTTTTTCGCTCAATAAAGCATTCACAAACATAGGCGTCGTATTGCTATGTCCTACAACAAGTACGTTTTTACCTTTAGTGTTTGCAAGAAATTCTTTTGAAGCCATTTTGCGTGGATCATACAACTTAATCTCTAAATTATTAGCTTTTGCTGTAGGTAAAGCTGTTTCTTTTGTGCGATTATAATCTGTTGAATATATGGCATCAAATTTTACGTCTTTAAGTACGTTAGACCAATTATCAGCGCGTTTTAAACCTTTTTCTGTCAAATGTGGATTACGATTGGTTTTATCCGAGCGGTCTTTTTCAGCATGACGGATAAGATAATAAGTTGTTGTCTTTTCTTCTATATACTCTTTAAGAAAAGGACCTTCCCAAATGACTTGTTCAATCATCCACTTGCCATTGTCTTTAGATAATAAAATATAATCTAAACCCCAAGCACCAGTAACTCTTGCAGAGGCAATATGGTTTGCAATTTCCAAAACCTTCACACCACGCATTTCAGTTTCTGTGCGGGTCATACCTTGCTCTTTTATACGTTGCGCCAAAGTTAATGCCTTATCGTATGGTAAATCTTGATAATATTTATAAGTACCAGTTTCTTTATCTTTTAAATAGCCAAATTTGTAAAGTCTTGGTTTTAGTGCTGCTTTTAGTTTTAAAGTATCGCCTTGGTAAAATCCATCGATATAGTTATTTAGGGTAACTTCTATTTGAGTTTTGTCTGTTTGATGTTGAGCACTGGTAAATAATGAAAATGAAAGAAAAATACTTAGTAAAAAAGATTTCATGTTGAGATTTATTAGTTGTTCAAATATAGAAATTTAATTCACTTAATAAGTTTATACATTGTATACATTCCTCTTAAGTTTGGATGAATGAGTTCAAACTCTAAGTTTGTTGGTTTACCTAGTTTATAACCTTGTTTTTCATAAAAACGTAAAGCTTGTTTTTGAGAATCCATAACTTTTAGCCAGATTAAATGCCCACCATTTTCTTTTACACAATTTTCGGTCCAATTGAATAATTGTTTTGCAACACCTTTACCTTGAGCCTCTTCTCCCAGATAAATCCTATTTAGATATGTTGATTTTATTTTAGGAAAATCTTCAAAAGGAGTATGGTGCACAAACCTTAATATTCCAACCCTATTAGAGTTGTGATATACAAAATAATAAGCAGCATTTGCGTTTGATAATTCAATCTTAAGATTTTCTTTGCTATAAAATTTATTAAAGTAAAAACTACAATCTTCATTTTGCCAAAGATGCTTGTATGAAGGCGGATATATGCGCTTTAAAAGTGATAATAATGTAGGATGATCTTTAATTGATAAAACTTTAATTTGTATATCTTTAGAAATCCAAATCATCAAATTATACAAGTTCTAAAGCAATTTCAATCATTTGTTTAAACGTAGTTTCACGCTCTTTACTTGTTGTTCGTTCGCCGGTAACTAAAGAGTCCGAAATCGTCAGAATAGCCAGTGCATTGGCATTGTGCTTTGCAGCAACAGTATATAAACCTGCAGCTTCCATTTCGACACAAAGCACACCGAACTTGCTCCATTTTTTGTATGATTCGATATTATCTTCGTAAAACTCATCTGATGATAACACATTACCAGCTTTAATTGGTATATGTTTGGTTTTTGCAGCATCAACCGCTTTTATAAACAAACCAAAGTCTGCTGTTGGCGCATAGTCAGCGCCTCCAAAACGTAGTTCATTAACACCAGATGTAGATGAGGCAGCCATGGCCAGCACCACATCTCTTAGTTTGACATTTTTTTGGTATGAACCAGCACTACCAACTCGAATTAGGTTTTTGACACCAAATTCAGTTATCAATTCGTTGGCATAAATAGAAATACTCGGAACACCCATTCCTGTTCCCATTGTAGACACTTTTTTTCCATTATAGATACCTGTGTATCCATACATACCTCTAACTTCGTTAAAGCAAATAGGATTTTCAAAAAATGTTTGGGCAATCCATTTGGCTCTTAATGGGTCTCCTGGAAGTAAAATGGTTTCTGCAATTTCGTCTTTTTTGGCTCCAATATGTCCACTCATATTATAAAGGTAGTCAAAGTTTAGTTAGCTACTTTAAGATTTTGATTATTCATCATATCAACTCCAGAAGATGTACCGATTCTTTCTACACCAGCTTCAATGTATTTTAGAGCTGTAGCATAGTTTCGAATTCCTCCAGAGGCTTTTATTTTTGTATGACCTTTTACAGTCTTTTTCATAATTTTTACTGCGGTTAGCGTAGCTCCACTACCAGAAAAACCTGTAGAAGTTTTTACATAATCTGCTTTTGTGTCCATGCATATCTCGCAAGCTTTGACAATTTCATTTTTGGATAGCTCACTAATCTCGAGTATTACTTTTAAAGGAATATCTCCGATAGCAATTTTAACAGCATTGATATCTTTTAAAACGGCTACATAGTTTCTACTTTTTAAGAAACCTATATTCATGACCATATCAATTTCAGTAGCGCCTTCATGTATAGCGTTTTTAGCTTCAAATACTTTAGCGTTAGAAGACATTGCTCCAAGAGGAAATCCAACAACGGTACAAATACCGACAGGAGTTTCTTTTAATACTTGATTTGCTATTGGGATATAGCTACTGTTTATACAAACTGTACTAAAATTATATGTAATGGCTTCATTACATAAATTAATTATTTCTTTTTCTGTAGCCGTAGATTTTAATAATGTGTGGTCTATGTATGCGTTTAATTCCATGGGGGTATAAATATTTAAAAATTATTCTCAAATTGTGTAAAAAAGGGAGACTCTTGCTAGACATAAATAATCTAGACTTAAGATATTATGGAATTAATTAGCTCGATAAAATTAGTGATTTATCCGATAAAAAGAAATTTTTATTAATTTTTAACAATGTATTTCATCGAAAAGTTTTTAAATTCACAACAAAAAAGGCAACACTCTTTCAGCCTAGACGTCTCTGTACCTATTAAGTGTTGCCTTAGATTGTCTGCCGCTAAGCAGACCAACCAATCATTATAAAGACTGTTTAGAGGTTAAATTGTTACATTAGTAGTTTAAATTTCCTCGATAACCAAATCGCCCTGATTTCTAAAGACTAATTGTCCGTCAAATTCGTCAAGTAAAATAATACTATTTGTTGTTACTTTTCCTGCTAGAATTTCTTTGCTTAATTGATTTAGGACTTCTTTTTGAAGTACTCGTTTTACAGGTCTTGCACCATATTCTGGATTATATCCTTTGTTAGCTAAGTAAGCTTTTGCCTCTTGTGTTGCATCGAAGGTAATACCTTGTTGCGCTATCATTTTGGTTAAATTTTTTAGTTGTAGATCTACTATCTCAATAATGTTTTCTTTTGATAGTGGTGTAAACAATATGGTATCGTCAATGCGATTTAAAAATTCTGGTCTAACGGTTTGCTTCAATAATCCTAATACATCCACTTTTGCGGATTCCATAGCTGAAGGTATATCCTCTGTTGCTGAAAAGCGCTCTTGTATGATATGACTTCCCAGATTTGAAGTCATAATTATAATGGTGTTTTTAAAATCTGCAATACGTCCTTTATTGTCTGTTAGGCGTCCTTCATCTAGTACTTGTAATAGAATATTAAAGGTGTCAGGATGTGCTTTTTCAATCTCGTCCAATAACACTACTGAGTATGGCTTGCGCCTTACAGCTTCGGTCAACTGACCACCTTCGTCATAACCCACATACCCTGGAGGTGCACCAACTAAACGGCTTACAGAATGACGCTCTTGATATTCGCTCATGTCAATACGCGTCATGGAATTATCATCGTCAAACAGATATTCTGCCAAAGCTTTTGCTAATTCTGTTTTACCGACTCCTGTAGTTCCTAAAAATAAGAATGTTCCTATTGGCTTCTGTGGATTTTGCAGACCAGCTCTTGAGCGTCTAACAGCATCACTAACCGCAACTATTGCTTCTTCTTGTCCTACGACACGTTTGTGTAATTCATCTTCGAGCTTTAGAAACTTTTCACGTTCAGACTGAATCATTTTGGTTATAGGAATTCCTGTCCATTTTGCCACCACATCCGCAATATCTTCATAAGTCACTTCTTCTTTTATGAGGGCAGTTTCTTGTTGCTCGGCTAGTTGCTTTTGAAATTTTTCTAGTGCTTCTGTTGCTTCTTTAACCTTTCCGTAGCGGATTTCTGCTACTTTACCGTAATCGCCTTCACGCTCTGCGCGTTCTGCTTCAAGCTTATAGTTTTCAATCTCTTGTTTTATATTCTGAACGTTTTCGACAACTTCTTTTTCGTTTTTCCATTTGGCATTAAGTTCATTACGTTCTTCTTTTAGATTTGCCAAATCAGCTTTTAGAGACTTTAGTTTTGTTTCATCTTTCTCTCTTTTAATGGCTTCATGTTCAATTTCTAATTGCATAATTTTTCTATCCAAAACGTCTAACTCTTCTGGTTTAGAGTTAATTTCCATACGCAATTTTGAGGCTGACTCATCCATTAAATCAATAGCTTTATCAGGTAAAAAGCGATTGGTAATGTATCTGTTTGATAATTCTACAGCACCTATTATGGCTTCATCTTTAATACGCACTTTGTGATGTGTCTCATACTTTTCTTTAATACCTCTAAGAATAGAAATAGCACTCTCGGTATCTGGTTCGTTTACAGCTACTTTTTGAAAGCGTCTTTCTAAAGCTTTGTCTTGTTCAAAATACTTTTGATACTCATCTAGGGTTGTTGCACCAATAGCTCTCAACTCACCACGAGCTAAAGCAGGTTTCAATATATTTGCTGCATCCATAGCACCTTGTCCACCGCCAGCACCAACAAGCGTGTGTATTTCGTCAATAAATAAAACGATATCTCCATCACTTGTGGTCACTTCTTTAATAACTGCTTTCAAACGCTCTTCAAATTCACCTTTAAATTTAGCACCAGCAATTAGCGCACCCATATCTAAAGCAAATATTTGTTTGTCTTTTAGATTCTCTGGAATATCACCATCGATGATTCTGTGGGCTAGACCTTCGGCTATAGCTGTTTTTCCAGTTCCTGGTTCTCCCACAAGAATTGGATTATTCTTTGTTCTACGTGATAGAATCTGAAGGATTCTTCTAATTTCTTCATCGCGTCCAATAACAGGGTCTAATTTTCCGTCTTGGGCTAACTGATTTAGATTCTTTGCATATTTGTTTAATGCATTATAAGTTTCCTCTTGGCTTTGAGAGGTGACTCTATTGCCTTTACGTAATTCATCGATTGCAGATTTCAGTGCTTTTTCTGTAACACTTTGGTCTTTTAATACCTGTGCAATTTTACTTTTTGACTTGAAAATAGCTAAAATTAAATGCTCTATAGATACAAAATCGTCGTTCATCTTTTTAGCAATGATTGATGCTTCATTTACTGTTTTACCAGCTTCGTGTGATAACATTATATCTCCACCTGTGACTTTAGAAAAACGCTCTAATGCCGCATCAAGTATTTGATTAAGTATGTTATTATTAACGTTTAATTTTTTTAGTATAAATGGTAGTACATTTTCATCAACATTGAGTATTCCTTTAAAGATATGCTCATTTTCTATTTGTTGATGACCAAAACCTTGTGCAATTTGTTGTGCTTGTTGTATGGCTTCTTGTGATTTAATTGTATAATTATTAAAATTCATAAGTTTATGTTTTTAGTCATTAGAAATGACGTTTGTTTCTTTTTCATTTACGTATATTTCAATTATCTTACCAACATATCATAAACGACAAAATGTCTGTTAAACCTTGATATATAGTGACTTTTTGTCTTTAAGTAAGTTGTGTCTTTTATTTCGACTTAACTGAAAAAAGAAATAGATTATGGGAATATTTAATAAACTCTTTAATTCATCTTCAGAACTTAGAGAAGAAAAAGTTTTGCCATGGCAAACTTTGAATGAGTTGAGGCAGTTAGATGAAATTAAAGAATTGTCAAAATTTAAAACACAACTTATATTTAAGCATTCTACACGTTGTGGTATTAGTCGTATGGTAATGAATCAATTTGTATCGCTGTACGATTTAGATTTAAATACCGATTTGTATTACCTAGATTTATTAAATTACCGAGATGTTTCAAATGAGATAGGCTATAAGTTTCATGTCATGCACCAATCACCACAACTTATTATTATAAAAAATGGAGTAGCTGTTGCTCATGCCTCTCATGGTGCTATTAATGATTTAGAACTGAACAAGTTTGAGTAGAGTTTAAGAATAAATAATATGTAACGGAATACATTTTAATCAAAATCGATAGTACAACTTTTTGACTGCCCAAACCATTTAACTCTATTTTTAGAAGCTGTTTTGTAGTTATAATCTCTTATTAATCTTGGTATATATCCAAGTAACTCAGCCACATGTTTCCATTTAGGAATTTAAGACATAATTTTAATAAAACCATCAGAGTGGGTTTTTACGCCATTATTATCTATTATGATGACAGTTTCTAATCGTTGTTTTGGAAATCCATAATGTATTAGAAGTTCTTGACCGAATAAAGATTGAAATGCTACAAACTGATATAAATCTTTTGGAGCAAATTTAATAACCATCCTACGACACTATTACAAAGGTTGCATTCACCATCAAAAATTATAATATCCTTTTTCATTTTAACGTTAATTCATTGGTTAACATTAAAGTAGACGTATTAATAACTGATAGCTTTCAAATTAAATATATTTTTAATTCTATTTTATGATAATTGTTAGTCTGTTTCAGTGTTTAAAATTGTATCTTAGACTTATAAGTTTAACACAAAAAAACAGAACGATTATGACGGTAAATTTTCAATACGTAAATATTGACGTAAGCGAGACGCTTTCGCAATTCACAACAGAAAAATTAGAAAAACTTAATGAAAAATTTGAGTTTTTAATTTCTGCACAAGTTTATTTTAAACACGATGAAAAAGATCACGAGGCTGGCAAAATCTGTAATATTGAATTAAGTCTTCCAGGTCCACGTATATTTGCTAAATCTAATGAGCGTGAATATGAACTAGCGGTTACAGAAACGGTAAATGATTTGAGAAGACAATTAGAAAAACGTAAAGAAACGTACAAGGTTTACTAAGGTTTTATAATTTATAATAGTAAAAAGTCCAAAACATTGTTTTGGACTTTTTCTTTTAATCAAACATTTACTTTCTAATTATTCCATTATCTTGTAACTCTAACCAATATCACTTTTATGATACGTAAATTATCTGTTTATGGTCTTTTGTTTTTGACCATATTATCTTGTAAAAATGAAACATCTAACTCTGATTCTAATTCAAAACTTGTATCAGATGATACAGAATTTATAAAGCTTTTGGAGAGTTATAATGAAGAAGCTTATGCACTAGACCCAATGGTAGCCACTAATGCTGGAGATGCAAGATATAATACTGACTTTCCAGATTTTTTATCAGCAGACTATAAGGCTAAGAAAAAAGCCTATTACGATTCATACAAGAATAAACTATCAGAAATTGATGTGAAAACATTGAGTGCTACAGAAAAAATGAGTTTAGCAGTATTGAATTGGGACATTGACATTAACCTTGAGGCTATGAGTTTTAAAAAGGATTTAATGCCAATTGATCAAATGTGGTCTAAGAACCTAGATTTTAATCAATTAGCTTCAGCAAGTAACGCACAACCTTTTAAAACTATACAGGATTATAAAGACTGGATGACGCGTGTTGATAATTATCTGGTTTGGTTAAACTCGACCATTGCAAATATGAAGTCAGGAATTACAGAAGGTTATGTATTGCCAAAACCATTGATAAAAAAAGTGATTCCACAGTTTGAAACTTTAGCAGTAGGAGAAGTGGAAGACCATTTGTATTATGCACCAATTAAGACATTACCTGACAGTTTTAGTGCGAAAGATAAAGAAATCATTACCAGTGAATACAAAGCTATGATTAAAGATAAGTTAATGCCAACTCATAAAATGATGGTAGATTTCTTAAAAAATGAATATTTACCAAACGGAAGGTCTACTAGCGGTATTGATGCAACACCATTAGGTGCAGATTATTATAGTCACCAGATAAAGTATTACACAACTACTACAATGACTGCTGATGAAATCCATCAATTGGGCCTTAGTGAGGTTGCGCGTATTCGTTCTGAGATGGAGGATGTAAAAAAGGAAGTTGGTTTCGAAGGGAATTTAAATGAGTTTTTTGAACATGTTAGAACCAAAAAACCATTAATGCCTTTTACTGAACGCTCACAAGTTATTGCCTTTTACGATAGCATTCATAATGTTATGAAACCACAAATAGATAAATTATTTGGTAAACAACCAGTTACTGCATTCGAGGTAAGACGAACAGAACCTTTTAGAGAAAAATCTGCTGCTGCAAATTATAGTCCAGGTTCATTAGATGGCACCCGTCCAGGTATTTTTTATACGCCAATACCTAATGTCGAGACTTATAACGTATTTGATAAAGAAAGTCTGTTTTTACACGAGGCTATTCCGGGACATCATTTTCAGATTGCATTACAACAAGAAAATAAGGAGTTGCCGAGCTTTAGAAAAACATTATGGTATAGTGCATACGGCGAAGGTTGGGCATTATATACCGAAGCTATGGGCAAGGAGCTTGGTTTATTTAAAGACCCGTACATGTATTTTGGAATGTTGAGTTCAGAAATACACAGAGCAATAAGACTTGTTGTAGATACAGGATTGCATTCTAAAGGTTGGACACGAGAACAAGCTATAGAATATTCATTAAATAATGAGGCGAGACCTGAAAATGAAATTGTTAGAGAAATTGAACGCTACATGGCAAATCCAGGACAAGCATTATCATATAAAATAGGCCAATTAAAACTCATTGAGTTGAGAGAAAGAGCGGCTGCAGAACTAGGTGATAAGTTCGACATTAGAGAGTACCATAATCAGGTGCTAGAAACAGGTTGCATACCATTACAGCTTTTAGAAGATAAAATTGATGCTTGGATAACAAAAAGTAAATAAAAGAGAATTAAAATTGACACTAATATGAGTTTTATCTGTGGTGATAAGGCTCATTTTTTAATATTGTAAAACCACGATATAACTGCTCTATAAAGAATAAACGAACCATTTGGTGTGAAAATGTCATTTGAGATAGACCTAATTTACTGTTTGCTCGTTTGTAAACAGCATCTGAGAAACCATATGGTCCACCAATAACGAAGATAATTTGCTTAATACCTGAGTTTAAATGTTTTTGAATATAGTTTGAAAACGCCATAGAATTAATTTGTTTTCCATTTTCATCTAACAAAATAAGAACATCAGAATTTTGAACTTTAGCCAGAATAAGTTCGCCTTCTTTTTCTTTTTGCTGTGCTTCGGATAAATGCTTTCCTTTTTTTATATCAGGAATAATATCAAGACTAAACTTAATATAAAAACCTAAGCGTTTTTGGTAGTCTTCAATTAAGTTTTGAAGTTGCTTATTATCCGTTTTGCCAATGGCTATGAGTTTTATTTGCATGTTCAAATTTACAATTTCATTTTTTCTGAATCAATTCGTTAATCAATTTCCTATTTTTACATTAAATATTACTGCAAATGATTTCAGAAGTACAATTCAATAAAGAAATAGAGCTCATAATCGCAAATGCTATCCGTGAAGATGTAGGTGATGGCGATCATAGTTCTTTGGCTTGTATCCCAACAAAAGCAAACGGTAAAGCTAAGCTATTGGTCAAGGATGAAGGCGTAATTGCTGGTATTGAGTTTGCTAAAAAAGTCTTTGGTTATGTAGACGCAGATATGAAAGTAGAAACTTTAATAGAAGACGGAAAACAAGTAAAGTATGGTGATATAGCGTTCTATGTTGAAGGTGCTTCACAATCTATTTTAAAGGCCGAACGTTTGGTTCTTAACGCGATGCAACGCATGAGTGCTATTGCTACCAAAACTAAAGTGTTTGTAGATTTATTAGAAGGTACAGGAACTCAGATTTTGGACACTCGTAAAACTACACCAGGAATTAGAGCTTTAGAAAAATGGGCTGTGAAAATTGGTGGAGGTACAAACCATAGATTTGCATTGTATGATATGATCATGCTTAAAGACAATCATATCGATTTTTCAGGTGGTGTTGCAGAAGCTATCGAGAAAACTAAGCAATATTTAAAAGATACTAACCGAGATTTGAAGATTATCGTGGAAGCTAGAAATTTAGATGAAATTCAAAAAATATTAGACTGTGGTGGTGTTTATCGCATACTGATTGATAATTTTAATTACGAAGACACCAGAAAAGCAGTCGCCTTAATTGGTAATAAATGCTTGACTGAATCTTCAGGCGGAATTAATGAAAAAACTGTCAGGCATTATGCCGAGTGTGGTGTTGATTATATTTCATCAGGTGCTTTAACACATTCGGTTTACAATATAGATTTAAGTCTCAAAGCGGTTTAAGAATAGAATATGACCAAACAAATAGAAGATAAATTAGATAAAATTCCTTTAATTAATTTATTAGTTCGCTTTTTTAAGCAAATTAAGTTGCCAGGGTTTGAGGGTTTATCAATATATGATTTGTTAGAATTATATGGTTTAGGGATTGTAAAAGGTACTTTAACAACCAGAGCTAGTGCTATAGCATTTAGTTTTTTTACGTCTATATTTCCATTCTTATTGTTTGTTGTTATTCTTATTCCCGTAATCCCTATTAACGGTTTCGATTTAGAGTTTTCTAAGTTTTTAGAATCTTTTTTACCTGCACAAACTTCTGACTTTTTTATGTCATCTATTTTTGAAAACCTAGAAGGTAATAGTCAGGCAGGCTTATTATCATCTGTTTTTTTATTATCAATGTTTCTTATGGCCAATGGTGTAAACGCCGTGTTTTCAGGTTTCGAAAACTCGTATCACGAGCAAAGAACACGAAATATATTTCAGCAATATTTATACGCGTTAGGTATAGCTCTTATTTTGGCCTTTTTAGTTTTATTCACAGTAGCTGTATTCATTTACACACAAGTATACATCATTGTGCCATTGAATGAGGCTTTTAGTACCGAAGAAGCAACCAATACTCAATGGATTTTATTTGCAAAATATATGTTCTTTGTCGTAATGGTTTACATAGCAACAGCGACATTGTATTATTTTGGAACAAAAGAAGGTCGACAAACAAGATTCTTTTCTATTGGTGCACTTTTAACAACATTACTTATAATTTTAACGTCGTATTTATTCGGAATATACATTGATAACTTTTCGAAATACAATGAGCTCTATGGTTCTATAGGAGCTTTGTTGATTTTACTACTGTACTTGTGGCTAAACTCAAATATTTTATTACTCGGTTATGAACTTAATGCGACTTTAAGAGGTCTACATAAGTTGAATGAAATGCCATCAGCAGATGAATAATCATTTTATTGATGTCATACTACCAATTCCGCTTCAAAAAGCATTTACGTATCATATTACTAAGGCTGAAGCTGGTTTTTTAAAACCAGGAATGCGTGTTGCAGTCCCATTTGGAAAAAGCAAAATTTATACAGCTTTAGCCTATAAGATTCATAATAACCCACCAACGGCATATGAAGCCAAAACAATTCATCAAATTTTAGACAATAAGGCAATAGTTACTGAAAATCAATTAGAACATTGGCAATGGATCGCTAATTATTATATGTGTAGTTTAGGTGAAGTAATGCGAGCTGCAATGCCAAATGCATTTATTATTGAAAGTGAAACTATAATTTCTAAAGTTGAAGATACATCGGTAAATGATTCTGATTTAAAAGATGAAGAATTCCTGATTTATGAAGCTTTACAGCATCAGTCTTCTTTAAAAATTCAAGATGTTATTTCTATTTTGGACAAAAAACGTGTCTTGCCAATAATTAACAGCTTAGTTGAAAAGGGAATCGTACAATTACAAGAAGAAATCTATCAGAAATACACACCAAAATTGGTGCGTTATGTGAGAGTCCACGAACAATATAAATCTGAAGGAAAACTACAAGAGCTATTAGAATTATTGAATCGTGCTAAAAAACAACGTGAAGTTGTTTTAACTTTATTTCAGATAGAGACGACTTCAAATAAAGCGATTAAGGTAACCGAATTAGTAGAACAAAGCGGTTCGTCTACATCTATTATTAAAGCTTTGATCGATAAAGAAATTTTAGATGAATATCATATTCAGACCGATCGTGTTAGTTTTATTGGTGAGGCTTCAGCAAAAGAAAAAGAACTTAACGCGTATCAACAAAAAGCATTTGAAGACATAAATAGATCTTTTAAAGAAAAGTCAGTTGTACTTTTACATGGCGTTACGTCTTCTGGTAAAACAGAAATTTATATAAAACTGATTGAAAAGCAGTTAGAGCATAAAAATCAAGTGCTGTATTTGTTGCCGGAAATTGCTTTAACAACTCAATTAGTTTCTAGACTTCAAGATTATTTTGGTGAAAAAGTTGCAGTTTTCCACTCACGATACTCAGGGAATGAAAGGGTAGAAGCTTGGAATAATATTTTAAATAATTCTGAAAAAGCACAAATAATTATAGGAGCAAGGTCGTCTTTATTATTGCCATTTAGAGATTTAGGTTTGATTATAGTCGATGAGGAACATGAGCAATCCTACAAGCAATTTGACCCAGCACCACGTTATCATGCAAGAGATGCCGCCATTGTGCTAGGTAATATGTTTAACGCTAAAATACTTCTAGGCACAGCAACACCAAGTTTAGAAACCTATTACAACGCCTCAGAAGGTAAATATGGTTTAGTAGAAATTACAAAGCGCTACAATAATGTAATGATGCCAGAAATAGAATTGGTGGATTTGGCAGATAAATATAAGCGCAAACGTATGAAAGGTCATTTTAGTGACCGACTTATTGAAGAAATGACCGAAGCTTTTGAAGAAGGTTTTCAGGTTATATTGTTTCAGAATAGACGAGGTTTTTCCCCAATTGTAGAGTGCACAACATGTGGTAATTCGCCACAATGTCCCAATTGTGATGTGAGTTTAACGTATCATCAATACCGTGATCAATTGCGATGTCATTATTGTGGATATAATTCTGCAATGCTAAAAAGTTGTCAAGCTTGTGGTAATATAACCTTAGACACAAAAGGTTTTGGTACAGAGCAAATAGAAGAAGAGGTAAAGGCTTTATTTCCGGATAGACGAGTAGCACGAATGGATTTAGACACAACAAGAGGCAAATATGGTTTCGAGAAATTAATTACCCGTTTTGAACAGCGAGAGATTGATGTTTTGGTTGGTACACAAATGCTAACCAAAGGTTTAGACTTTAGATATGTAAAACTTGTGGGTATTTTAAATGCCGATAATTTGCTCAATTTTCCAGATTTTAGAGCACACGAGCGAAGTTATCAATTGATGGCTCAAGTATCTGGACGTGCAGGTAGAACAGATTTAAGAGGGAAAGTTTTGATTCAAACTTATAATCCACACCATAATATTTTACAGCAGGTTTCTACCAATTCATTCACAGAGATGTATAAGGAGCAGTTAAACGACAGATATAATTATAAATACCCACCAATTTTTCGACTTATAAAGATTACATTAAAGCATAAGGATTATAATCGTGTTAATTTGGCCGCAGATTGGTATGCTAAATCTTTAAAACAGTTTTTTAAGACTAATGTTTTAGGTCCAGAATTTCCACCTGTATCAAGAATCAGAAATTTGTATCATAAAAATATTTTAATTAAAATTCCACAAAACCAGTCTTTACCAAAGACTAAAGAGGCAATTGTAAGAATAGATAATAGTTTTAATGCAGTTAAAGATTTTAGGTCAGTTAGGGTAATCATTAATGTGGATAATTATTAAATAAGCAAAAAAAATCTCATTGTTTCCAATGAGATTTTTTAAATCACTTCAATGATTTGTGGTATTATAAATTGTTATGAGCTTACATATTGTTTAACGCATCAACAAGTTGCGTTTTTTTGTTTCTACTGAGAGGTATTTCATAAGCACCAACTTCAACATTCTTACTATTAAAACGGTCAATCTTGTCTAAATTAACAATGTATGATTTGTGGATTCTTAAAAATTTACCTTCTGGTAATTCTTTTTCAAAAGCTTTCATAGTAGATAAAACAACGAGGCTATTCTCTTCAGTTACTACTTTTACATAATCACCAAGTGCTTCAATCCATTTAATATCTTTGATGTAGACTTTACGTTTTTTAAGGTTACTCTTTACAAAAATGTGTTCACCTTCTGTTTCGTTAAAATCTAATTTCAGTTTATGTTGCTCAATAGCTTTTTCAACCGATTGATTAAAACGCTCCCTGGTAATAGGTTTTTGAAGATAATCAGTCGCATCGTAATTAAATGCTTTAAAAGCATATTCGGTTTTTCCAGTGACAAAAATAATTTGGGGTTTGTTATTTAGTACGTCTAGAAGTTCGAATCCATTAAGAACAGGCATTTCGATGTCAAGAAAGATTAAATCTACTTTTTTTGTATTTAATCCATTTTTAGTTTCTAGTGCACTGCTATATTCAGCAACAAGATTTAGGGACTCATTATTTTCTATAAGCTTTACGATAGATAATCGCTGAATTGCAGAGTCATCTACAACTACACAGTTTAAAGTCATAACATTATTGTTTTTAGGTTAAGCTTCGACAATAGTACAAAAAATTCGGACAAATACCAAAAATCATCGATAAAGTGTAAAATATATTTAATTTTGATCAATTACACATACTTCAAAAATCGTGTATAATTACTTGTGGTACTTGTAAATAATGTGTATTTTTGCAGCCGTTTTAACATTAATAAACAATTTTTATGAATCATTATGAAACTGTTTTCATCTTAAATCCCGTTTTATCTGATGACCAGATAAAGGAGACAGTAAAGAAATATGAGGATTTTCTCGTTTCTAAAGGAGCTAAGATGATTGCCAAAGAAGATTGGGGCTTAAAGAAGTTAGCTTATCCAATCCAAAACAAAAAAAGTGGTTTTTATCACTTATTTGAGTACACTGTAGCTGGTGAAGCTATTGAACCTTTAGAGGTAGAATTTAGACGTGATGAACGTTTTATGCGTTACTTAACTGTAAAGTTAGACAAGCATGCTATTGCATGGGCTGCTAAGAGAAGAGATAGAAATAAACAAAAAGTAAAAGCGTAACCATGGCATCTATAGATAAACAAGCAAAAGGAAAAAAAGAAGGAGAGATTAGATATCTTACACCTCTAAACATAGAAACGTCAAAAGCTAAGAAATACTGTCGTTTTAAGAAATCTGGTATCAAATACATTGATTATAAAGATGCAGACTTTTTATTATCGTTTGTTAACGAGCAAGGTAAATTGTTACCAAGACGTCTAACAGGAACATCTTTGAAATACCAAAGAAAAGTTTCTGTAGCAGTAAAAAGAGCGAGACACTTGGCATTAATGCCTTATGTAGCGGATTTATTAAAATAAATTTATCATAACAATGGAACTTATATTAAAACAAGACGTTGAGAATTTAGGATTTAAAGACGATATTGTAACAGTTAAGAACGGTTATGGTAGAAACTTTTTAATCCCTCAAGGACAAGCTATTTTAGCTACAGTATCTGCCAAAAAAGTTTTAGCAGAAAACTTAAAGCAACGTGCTTTTAAAGAACAAAAGTTAATTGATGATGCAAAGACTATATCTGAAGCATTATCTAGTTTAGAAGTAAAAATAGCATCTAAAGTTGGTACAGGAGACAAATTATTTGGTTCTGTAAACAATATTGATGTTGCTGACGCTTTACAAAAAGCAGGACATAGCATTGAAAAGAAATTTATCAATGTTATTGGTGGTAACGTTAAGCGTTTAGGAAAATACAATGCAGTAATTAGATTGCATAGAGAAGTAGTTGTAGACATGCCTTTTGAGGTAGTTGCAGAAAGTTAATAACTTTCACTTTTCGTTAACAATTTTATAAAGCTATCTTATGGTAGCTTTTTTTTATGTTTTATTTTTACGTTAAATAATAGTTAACAATATTAAATACAACAACCCGTAATGAAAAATTTAATTTCTCTAATTTTTTTGGTTGTTGTGACTTTTGGTTACTCCCAAGTTACAACATCTAACATCAAGGGATTAATTCTTGATGAAAACGCCGAACCTTTGCCAGGTGCAAATGTAATAGCTATTCACGCACCAACAGGTACTAAGTATGGTGCCGCTACAAATATCGATGGTCGTTACAACTTACTAAATCTAAGAGTAGGTGGTCCATACACAATAACTATAAGTTATGTAGGGTTTAAGGACAAAGTATACAATGATGTATTTCTCGTTTTAGGTAAAACAGAAAACATCGATTACCAAATGACACCGAATGCTGAAGAACTTGATGCAATTGTAATCACAGGTTCTTTAAACGGTACATTTAGTAGTGATAGAACAGGTGCAGAAACTAGTGTAGGAAGGAGAGAACTAACGACCTTGCCTACGATATCTAGATCAGCAGCAGATTTTACTAGATTAGAACCATCATCTACAGGTAACTCGTTTGGTGGTAGAAACGACCAGTTTAATAATTTTTCTTTAGATGGTGCAATTTTCAATAATCCATTTGGATTGGATTCACCAACACCCGGAGGTCAGAGTGGTGCACAGCCAATCTCATTAGATGCTATTGATCAAATTCAGGTATCGATAGCACCTTATGATGTAAGACAATCAGGTTTTACAGGTGCAGGTGTAAATGCAGTGACTAAAAGTGGTACAAACGAATTTCATGGTACCGTATATGGTTTTACTAGAAATGAAAGTTTTACTGGAAGTAAAGTTAATGGCGATGATGTTTTACAACCAGATTTGGAACAAGACCAATTTGGTTTTAGTATCGGTGGTCCAATAGTAAAAAATAAATTATTCTTCTTTGCTAATTTTGAAAAAGATCAGAGAGTTGATTTAGGCACAAACGGATTTGTGCCAAATAGAGGACTTGGAATTGCTGGCGAGTCTAACGTCACAGCTTCAGACTTGCAATTAGTTAGTGATATTTTAAGCCAAGTATCAATAGGAAATGGAGAGTTCTATAACCCAGGAGCTTTTGAAGATTTTACTTTTGCAAGCAATTCAACAAAAGGTATTTTTAAATTAGATTGGAATATTAACGATAAAAATAGATTAGCATTTATTTATAATTTTTTAGAAGCCTCTAGAGAACAACCGGCTAACCCAACTGCACTAGGTTTTAGAGGGCCAGGTCCAAATCAACTTCAATTTAGAAATACAGGATATCAAATTAATAACAATATTGACTCTTTTCAGTTAGAATTAAATAGTGATTTAGGCGATGGTGTTAGCAATAAATTGCAGGTAGGCTACACACATTTTGATGATTTCAGAAATCCTTTGTCATCACCTGCACCAACGGTTACGATTACTAATAACGGAGCAAATTATATTATTGCGGGGCATGAGCCATTTTCTATTAATAATAGATTAGACCAAAAGGTTTTTCAGTTTACAAATAATTTGAATTTTGTAAAAGGAAACCATACTTACACAGTTGGTATTTCTTATGAAAAATTTGAGTTTAATAACTCATTTAATTTAGGTGCCTATGGCGCACAGGGTGTTTTCTTTCCAACTGCAGATATTCAGTCTTTTAGAGATGCTGAAGGTAACCCAACAGCCGAAGCCAATTTAGTGAATTTTTATCAAGGTTTATTTAATGATGCAATTGCAGCAGATGCCAGTTTTAATGCTGCGGGTGTAGGTAATCCTGGCGGTTGGGCATTGGCAGAAACTAATGTAGGTCAATTTGCTTTCTATTTACAAGACGAATGGAATGTTTCAGAAAATTTTAAACTCACTTATGGTGTCCGTTTTGATAGACCTTTATATTTCGATACAGCTAAAAAGATAAGAGAAAACATTGATAGAAAAGGTGGGGTTTTTAATCCTAATGATTTTTCAGGCGGTACATACCAACCAACAATCGATTACTTTAGGCCAAATACTGGGCAAATTGTTAATTTAGATTCAGAACAGTTACCATCTAATAAACCTCTGGTTTCACCAAGAGTAGGTTTTAACTGGGATGTAAAAGGAGAGAATAGAACACAGGTTAGAGGTGGAACGGGTATTTTTACAGGCCGCTTTCCATTTGTATGGCTAGGTAACCAAGTACAAGGTGTAGATTTCTTTTTCTATCAATTAGTTGATCCAGATTTTAAGTGGCCGCAAGTTTGGAGAACTAACTTTGGTGCAGATCATAGATTTGATAGTGGTGTAACTTTGAGTGCAGATTTATCTTATACTAAAGATATAAATGGTGTTCATGTACAAAATTGGGCGCTAAATAATCCTTCAGGAAGTCTGGAAGGCGTTGATAACCGACCAGTATACGAGTCAAGTGATATAGCAACAAATGAGTTTGGAGGCCCAACAAATGCCTATGTGTTTACCAATGACGACCAAGGTCGTGTTTGGAATGCTACATTAAAAGCTTCAAAATCGTTTGATAATGGTTTATATACAAGTTTAGCTTATAACTATTTGGATGCAAAAGATGTAAACTCAATTGAGGCAGAAATTACTGGTGATGCTTTTGCAGGTAATGCAATCTCAGGTAATGCCAATGACGCAGTGTTGTCTAACTCTCGTTATGGTGACAAGCATCGTTTTATAGGTGTGGCTTCTAAGAAATTTATTTACGGTAGCAACGATAAGTTTGCAACTACAATTTCTACATTTTTTGAATACGCAAGAGGCGGACGTTTTAGTTATACATATGGTGGTGATTTAAATGGAGATGGTTCAAATTTTAATGATTTAATTTACATACCTACAACTGGAGAATTACAACAAATGAATTTCTCTGGTGCTGGACAAGCTGCAGCTTTTGAAGCATTTATTTCCCAGGATGATTATTTAAGTGATAACCGTGGAAGCTATGCAGAGCGTTACGGAGCTTTATCTCCTTGGAGAGGCCGTTGGGATATTAAAGTTCTACAAGATATTAACTTTAAAGTAGGCGGAAAAACACATACACTACAATTAAGTGCAGATGTACTTAATTTTGGAAATCTATTAAATAGTGATTGGGGTGTTGTTGAAGTACCTAACAGTATACAGCCTTTGGGTGTTTCTGTTGATGCTAACAACAATCCTACTTATACTTTTGATGGTAACTTAACAGAAACATTTAGTGCAGATGTAAGTCTTTTATCAAGATGGCAAGCACAGTTCGGAGTTCGTTATATTTTCTAAGGAAATAATGTATATTAATTGTAAATTTGCGCTCCATTTTAGGGCGCATTTTTATTTATATTATGAAGAAAATCAATTTTATATTAATAGTATTTTTTTTAATTTGTTTGAACTGTAAAACAGAAAAAGCAGAAACCATATCAAAAGATTCTGTTTTATTAGAAACGTTTCGTTATTCTAATAATAAAGCACCAAAAATAAGTGTACATCGTGGCGGTAAGTCTATTAAGAATTATCCTGAAAACTGTTTAGAGACCATACAATACGTTAATGATAATATGTCTGCTATCTATGAAATAGATGTCGCAAAAACTAAAGATGGAAAATTAGTTTTAATGCATGATAATTCAGTAGATAGAACAACTACTGGAACCGGTTTGGTTAAAAATAAAACATATACCCAATTGAAGACATTCCGTTTGGTTGATGATTTTGGAAATAAAACGGATTTTAAAATTCCATTATTTAATGATGTTTTAGAATGGAGCAAAAAGAATAACGTAATACTTACAGTAGATATAAAACGAAGCGTACCTCAAATCGAGGTTATTAAGGCAATCAAATATGCTAAAGCTGAAGATATTTGTATTATTATCACTTATGACTTAGCACAGGCTAAGGCAGCTTATCAATTAGCACCTAAAATGATGTTATCTGTTTCTGGAAGAAATGATAAAGAAGTTAACGCCCTTTTAAACTCTGGTATTCCTCCAAAAAATATGATTGCTTTTACAGGAACTCGACTTTCTGATAAATCATTATTCAAAAAACTACATGATAACGATATCCTGTGTATGTTGGGTACACTGGGTAACTTAGATAAAAGTGCAGAAGTAAGAGGCGATAGTTTATATAGCGATTGGCTAAACCTTGGAGTAGACATTATAGCCACAGATAGACCATTTGCTGTGGCTGATGAAATAAAGAAATAAGATTATTAAAATGAAATACGCTAGACTTACTAAAGAGCAATTTGAAGAATTACACCAAGAGTTCATTAACTTTTTAGCAACACAATCTATCACAGCCACTGAATGGTCTGATATTAAAGTAAATAAACCTGAAACAGCAGAGCAGGAACTTGATGTATTTAGTGACTTAGTTTGGTTGGGTGTGTTGAGCAAGGTTGAATATCTAGAACATATTTCTCCACAACAAATACATTTATTTAAGTGTAAAGAAAAAAACATGCATTTAATTGCCTTAAAAATTCAAAACTCTGCTGTAGATTTTACATCAAAAAAAGGATTTCAGTGGTTGCGAGATAATTTATTATCAGACAGTATTGAGTTTTTTAATGCCAAGAAAGATTACTCAGATGATAAACATATGGATATCTTTAAAATGATTCAATCTGGTGCAAATATTACTAAAGGTGAGTTATTCCTATATTTTGAAAAACTGATAGGACAGAAACCTTAGTAATATCTCTAGTATTTGTCTATATTTATTCGTGCCTTAAAGACTCAATTGGATCTAATTTAGAGGCTTTTGTAGCAGGATACACACCAGAAACTATTGCCACTATAAATGCAATAGTCACACCCCAAAACATAGCAAACCATGGCGTTGAGAAACTAAGTTCAAAAATACTAGCTAATAACCAACCAATAAATACACCTAAAATAATACCTAGTAAAGCTCCAAGCTGACCAATAACAACTGTTTCAATAAAAAATTGTGTTGCTATTGTTTTACTTTTTGCACCAAGTGCTTTTCTAACTCCAATTTCTCGAGTACGTTCACTCACTGAAACTAACATAATATTCATTAGCGCTATAGTAGAACCAAATATTGTAATGATACTTATAATCCAAGCTGCTATATATAAATAGCTCGATATTTCGCTTATTCTATTAATAAGGTCATCGCTTTTGAGAATTGCGAAATTATCAGATTCAACAGGGTTAAGACCTCTTATATTTCTGAAAGTTAGAATAGCATCTTCTTGAGCTCCATCCAACATTTCTTTCTTATTTATCAGTACACTTATAGAGTAGTTAATATTAGCTCTAGTAAAAATAGATCTAGCTTTTTGTAAAGGTATTATTGCTCTTAAATCCTGATTATTTCCAAATGTTGAACCTTTTTGCTTCAAGACTCCAATTACTTTGAATTTAGAACCTCTAATACTTATGGTTTTGTTTAACGGGTTTACATCTGGAAACAAGGCTTTTTTTAAATCATCTCCAATTACAGCAACTGCATTGTTGTTACTAACATCAACATTGCTTAATCCTCGACCTTGTTGTAACTCAAAACCTGAATTTGACAAAAAATATGCATTTGCACCAATTACAGCAACTTCAGGATCAGTTTTAATATTATCGTATTTAACTTCTGTGGTATTTGAGCCAAAAAACCATAGTGCATTTTGTGACCCAGGATAATTATAAGTGTCTACAAATTCCTTAGCATCTCTATAGCTTATAACAGGATTTATTTTGGTCCTCTCTCGTTGCCGACCTGGCGCACCACCATTACCACCAACTCTTACTTGTAATCCATATTGCCTTATATTAAAGGTGTTTGCACCCATTGATGAAAAATCACTAGAAATAGTATTTTCTAAGGCAGAAACACCACTTAAAATACCAACGAGAGACATAATTCCTATACCAATTATCACAACAGTAAGTATAGTACGGAGTAATTGCCCTTTAATAGAACCAAGGGCAATTTTTATATTTTCTTTAAAAAGAGAGCTTTTCATTTTAAGTCTAAAGTTAGAGTCGATTTGCTATAAGACTACTTAAAGTCAATAAAGTTACTACAAATTTCAAATTACTTGGGTTTGCCTATAAAATTTATAATATTTTTGTGACAAATAGAGATTAGCGAAACTGATTTCTACTTAGTAGAAAATTGATATGGCACAAAAACCTAGCTTACCAAAAGGAACAAGAGATTTTAACTCTGAAACTGTTGCAAAACGGAGTTACATTTCAGAAATTATAAAGAAACAATTTCAAGTTTATGGTTTTCAACCGATTGAAACTCCAAGTTTTGAAAACTCTGAGACTTTGATGGGTAAATATGGAGATGAAGGAGATCGTTTGATTTTTAAAATTTTGAATTCGGGTGAGTATTTAAAAAAGATTTCTGATGATGATTATAATTCGCGCTCTGAATCTGTTATAACGTCTAAAATTTCTGAAAAAGCTCTTCGTTATGATTTAACAGTGCCTTTTGCGCGTTATGTAGTGCAACACCAAAACGAGATTGACTTTCCGTTTAAACGCTATCAAATTCAGCCTGTATGGCGTGCAGACCGTCCACAAAAAGGGCGTTATAGAGAGTTTTATCAGTGTGATGCAGATGTTATTGGAAGTACCTCGTTATTTCAGGAAGTAGAGTTTATTCAACTATTTGACGGTGTGTTTACAGCGCTAAATTTAAAAGGTGTTACCATAAAAATCAATAATCGTAAAATTTTATCTGGTATTGCTGAGGTGATTGGTGCGCAAGATAAATTGATAGATTTTACTGTAGCGCTTGATAAGTTAGATAAAATAGGCGAGGAGAAGGTTAAAGAAGAAATGTTAGGTAAAGGTATTTCTCAAGATGGTATAGATAAACTTCAGCCATTATTTGGTTTGTCAGGTGATTTTGGTTCTCAGATTAAAAGTCTAAAAAAAATTTTAAGTACTTCTGTAGTTGGCCTTAAAGGGATTGAAGAATTAGAATTTATAAATACAGCTATATCAGAATTAAAACTAAAAACTGCTAATCTTCAGTTAGATGTAACACTTGCACGTGGACTTAACTATTATACAGGTGCCATTTTTGAAGTCTCTGCACCTGACGGTGTAAGCATGGGTTCTGTTGGTGGAGGTGGTCGTTATGATGATTTAACTGGCATCTTTGGTCTCAAGAACATGAGTGGTGTTGGTATTAGTTTTGGTTTAGATCGCATCTATTTGGTATTAGAAGAATTGGGATTATTTCCTGAGTCTGTTAAAGAGAATACTAAAGTGTTGTTTATCAATTTTGGTAAGGATGAAGCCTTAGAATCTTTAAAAGCTATCACTATTTTAAGAGCTGAAGGAGTTAATGCAGAACTTTATCCGGATTGGATTACTTCAGGTAAGCAAATGAAAAAGCAAATGAATTACGCGAATAAGCGTGAAATTCCATTTGTGGTTCTTGTTGGTGAAGAAGAATTAAAAGCTAATGTATTTGCTTTAAAAAGTATGTCTACAGGAGTGCAAGAAAAACTCAATTTATCTGATTTACTCAGTAGATTAAAATAAAAAAGACTGCCAGTTTTGACAGTCTTATACTAGAGTTATTTAAATTTTTTAGTTTTTTATACCTGGTATATTTATTGGTCGTTTTGTTTGCCAGTTAAATTTTTCAGCCTTTTTTGCGACTGGTGCTACTTCATCAAGAGTATTTGCATCATAAACAATACCATTTTTTATAACATGCGTTAAGGTATTTGTGTTTCTCAAATTATCCAATGGGTTCTTATCCATAATCAAGATATCCGCGATTTTTCCAGATTCAAGACTTCCTAGGTCATTATCTAAACCTAGTGCTTCGGTACCTTTAATTGTAGCTATTTTAAGAGCATCAATATTTTTCATTCCTCCACTTGCAACCGCCCATAGTTCCCAATGATAACCTAAACCTTGCAACTGTCCGTGACTTCCAATACCGCCAATACCATCTGACTCGATAAGATCTTTCATGAACTCCGCGTGTTTTTTATAGACATGTTCCTCGTCCATAAACCAACCTGGTCTACGTCTTGACTTTTGAGCCAATTCTGCATAAGGTGTAAAATATTGCATTTTAGAATCATTATACGGATTCTCCCTAGAGTAAAAATAGTTCTCTGCCCAAGGTCCACCATAAGAAACTAAGAGTGTTGGTGTTACTGCCATTTTAGATTCTGCTACAGTATTAATAACATCGTTATAAATAGGATAAATAGGGAAGGAGTGTTCGTGTCCTGGATAACCATCAATAAGGTTTACCATATTTTGTTTAAAATCTAAACCACCTTCAGTAGTAGGCATTAATTTTAATTCTTTACAGGCTTTTATAACCCATTGACGTTGTTGACGATTACCTACCAAATACATCTTAATAGTTTTTGTATTATAATACTCACTGTATTGTTTCAATACATCTTTGGCATGGTCATAATTTTCAATATTATATGCCCAAAAGCCAACTCCAGGACCAGTACTATAAACTCTTGGCCCATGCATCATTCCTGCATCAACCATATCTGAGTATGTAAGGACATCAGTCGAGGCCGTTTGTGGGTCTCTTGTAGTAGTCACACCATATGCAAGATTTGCAGAATAAATCCATATTTGATTTTTATGAACACCCCAATTTGGCCACATGTGCGCATGAGTATCTACAAAACCAGGAGTTAAGGTTTTTCCTGATACATCAATAACCTTTGCGTTATCAGGCACCAAGAAACTTCCAGATTCACCAACATTAATAATTCTATTATTCTCTATTAGGATATCACCATTTTCAATTATTTTGTCACCATTCATGGTAATAATTCTTCCACCTTTAAGTAAGGTCTTTCCATTAGGTATAGAACGCGTATATTTTACAACAACTTTGTACTCATCAGCCTTAAAAACTATTTTTTCTTTCTTCTTTTTATCCTTTTTATCGTCTATTTTTGTAGAATCTGTAGGCTTTTTAGACTCTTTTAGTTCTTTTTCTTTCTTTTTGACTAGTTTTAAACTATCAGCAAAAGCTTTTCCTTTTTCTAAATCATATACAAAATGACTTGCTCCTAATGACCAATGTACTTTTTTACTATTAGAACCCCATGTAGGAAATTCTCCTCCCATAATTGTTAGCTTACTAGCAGGGAATGCAGCACTTTCTGCTTTAGATAATGAAATTGAAGGTGTGGTTCCTATTTTTGGAATAATAACAGAATATACATCGTTATTTATTTTTGTTAGTGCATACGTTCCATCAGGAGAAATCTTAATTACTGCAGGTCTAGATGCTGTATTATTTTCTCTCCAACCTTCTTCATTAGTTGGCATTGCAGCATGGACATCATGCTCAATTCCAAAAACATCAGAAGAGCCATAGGTTTTAATTCCAGTTAACTTTAAATGTTCTTTTTCATCTGTTCCATCCCACCGCATTGAGATAAGACCTTTACCACCGTGATTTAAATAAATACGGTTATTGACTTTAGTAAAGTGAGGCGTATTCCTGCCTTTAGTTTTGTCAATAACAGTAATTGTACCACCATCTGAGGAGACCCATGCTAGTTGGTCAGCAGCACCAGCTGCAAAAGGGCCTATGGCGTCGTTATAAGATTGTGCAGGACCTTTTATAAATGCAATCCTATTGGTTTGATATGCCCATGCAGGATTTGTATAAATACCTGATTCATTGGTTAGTTGTGTTGTATTACCTCCAGATGTATTAACTTTATATAAATGTCCTCCATTATTTTTCCATGTTGTAAAAGCAATTTCTTTACCATTAGGTGACCAAGTCGGCTGCGCTTCCGTAAAATCATTTTTTGTCAATCGTTTTGGTGTACCATTTGGCAAACTCATAACATACAAACGATTTAAAGCAGTAAATGCAATTTTTGAACCATCTGGTGATGGTACAGCATCTCTTATTTGGGTTACTATACCTTCTTGACTATCTTCTACAGGATATTTAAAGGATACCATTGGTCCCATATCTAAATCTAGATTAACTTTAAATGGAATCTCTTTGGCTTGATTATTTTCAATACCAATTGAATATATTTTCCCACCATAAGAAGTAATTAAATTTTTACTATCTGGAGTAAAAGACATTGCAGGAAGAACACCTAGTGGTGCTATAGACTCTTGTTCGTCTCGTTGAACAGGGTAGGCCAGCCATCTTTCATCACCATTTTTTAAGTTTCTTAAAACCAATCCGGTATGTTCTTCAAAACGACTACCGTAAACCATCCATTGTCCATCACTAGAAAATGTAGGTGTGAATGAAGAACCATATCTAGAAGTTATAGTTTCGGTATCGCCATCTTCACGGTCGTAGCTTACTATTTGGTATTGTGGTAACTGTGCATTATAATTCCAAGCGCCGCTTCTAGAAGAGAAATAAATATGATTGCCATCAGCGCCAAAAGCTGGGTCAATTAATTTTTGAGTTTTATTTTTTGAGAGTAAAGCAGCACCTGAGCCACCATCTTTATGTAGGATAAAAGGTTTTATGTTCCTACGACCTCTTGTTCCGACTATATAGTCGCCATCAGGGCTCCAGTCAGCCGATACGTGGTACTTGTTTTTGTCTTTAGTAAGTTGCTTTTGTTCTTTGGTCTCTAAATCCATAGTCCAAACATTGTCTGAACCACTTTTATCTGATATAAATACTATTGATTTTCCGTCAGGACTGTAACGTGGATGAACATCATAAGGCATACCTTCTGTTATCCTAGTAGCTGTACCTCCAGAAATTGGAATTGAATACAAATCTCCCATCATATCAAATATGATGGTTTTTCCATCAGGATGCACATCTACAGAAATCCAAGTACCATTTTCTGTTATAAATGATATTTTACGTTCTGGTTCTAGAGGTAATTCTTTTGTGGCTTTTTTAGTGGAGTCTGCTTCTTTTTTCTCCTTTTCTTGAGCGTTTATAGTAAAGCCTAAAGAAAAAATAAGAACAAAGAAAATCTTTGCTAAAGGTTGATTTTTCATATCATATTAAAGATTAGTAAACATTATTTGCCCTAAAGTAATAATTTTATAAATAAACTTCTCTTTTTTCTAAGCTGCTCATTTCATTTGTTTAAAAGTTTTTGAAGAGAATAAACTTAAAGAGACTTTCTAATTAGAAAGCCTCTTTAAGTTGAGTATAAGTTTTATAGGATTAATCTACCAGTACTTTTTTAGATACCGAACCGCTTACAGTATTTAATTTAATGATATATGGTCCAGAACTT
>Ga0206128_1000137_pt1 | contig 88944 bp, 68 predicted proteins | sample Helgoland_Spring_7_FD_148601 | JGI IMG/M metagenome (GOLD analysis project Ga0206128, IMG submission 148601) | Pelagic subsurface seawater microbial communities from Kabeltonne, Helgoland, North Sea - Helgoland_Spring_Bloom_20160426_1 | ecosystem: Environmental > Aquatic > Marine > Epipelagic ... | reverse complement strand
GGGACCTCATGCAGACAAGCTTGGGCCTCGCCGCCCCACAGGACCGACAGACCGGACCACACAACCAGCAATATCAAGGCCGAGCCAGTGCGCCTCAAGGCCTTGTCAGCAGTTGCTGAAGCGCCGGCGGGCGCAGACTGCGGCATTTGGGTCAAGGTCACCAGCCCCAGCCAGGCTGTCGCGATGCTCATAAAGGCATTCGACCAAGGAAAGGCGAGAACTACGGCGCCCCATGCCCAGACCCACGGAATCTTCGGTACGCGGAGTTTGCTCATTCGCGAGATGGCGCAGATTCAGTGTCGGCTGCTTGCCCGAGGATGCCTGATAGTTCTTCCCCAAAAACCGAGAGGGCCCGGCCCACCGTGGGATCCTGCGTAAGGCTGCGCTCCACTAGACCCGCCGCGTAATGGAACCGCAAGACCACCTCACCTTCCAAAGTTTGTCGAATCTCCTCCTCAAAGAGGCCCAAGTCCCGCTCCAGATTTGGCTGCAGGGCCTGCCGCAATTGTGCGAGAGACTCTTCTGCCACACCTTGGTATTGCTCTAGACCCACCACCTTTTGCAACTCCTCGAGCACAACCATACTCTCCGTGTCGTATTCAAAACCTGCAGTTTCAAGGCTACTGAGAAAACCAGCCCAATCAGATGCTGTCAAAGCATAAGAAACTGGGTCAGGAACATCCGTACTGTCCAATCCAGCAGCAACTTGGGTCGCGTAATGGAAGACCTCGAATTCATCTAAGAGCCGCTGCAACAATGTGGACATGAATGGTGTTTCCACTTCGATGTCGGGTTGGATGCCCCTGCCTTCGATCACCGGGCGACCGCCAGTGGTTTCAAAAGTGCGCAAGAGGGTGTCTGAGACGGCCCGCGCCTTGCCTTGGGAATCCCTTTCACCTCCGTAATCCAGCCGTTGAATGCACCGCCCGCTCGCTGTATAGTACTTGGCAACAGTCACTTTCAAGCGCGTATTGAACGCCATGTCTTTGGTCTGTTGAACGAGCCCTTTTCCGAAACTCTCTGTCCCGACAATGACTGCCCGGTCCAGATCCTGTAACGTGCCGCTGACGATTTCTGATGCACTCGCCGATTGGCCATCGATCAGGACCACCAAAGGCATGTCTTCTGCGGTAGGACGTCCCAGAGCCTTGTACGATTTGTTCCAGTTTTCGCTTTTTCCCCGGGTCGATACAATTTCGGTGCCCTTGGGCACAAAAAGGTTTACGATGCTCACACTTTCGTTGAGCAATCCACCGCCATTGCCACGCAAATCAAACACCAGCTGTGTCATGCCTGCCGAATCGCGAAGTGACATCAAGGCTTTGCGCACCTCGCCCGCCGAACCTCGCGTGAACTTGGATAAATAGATGTAGCCCGTCGTGTCGTCGAGCATGCCTGAATAGGTGACTGCGGGGACGCGCACCTTGGCCCGTTCCACCATTACATCCATGACGCCACCTGCATATGGGCGGTCAATGCGAATCTCGATTTCGCTGCCAGACTCACCTTTGAGCAAATCGCCAACCTCCTCGGTGTTGGTGTCTCCGTCCAAAGACTGGCCCCCGACTGAAAGCACCACATCGCCGGGTCGCAAGCCCGCCTCTTGAGCGGGATAGCCCTCGTAGACTTCTATAATCGTGGTCTTGCCGTTGATGGGCTGCACAAGAGCACCAATGCCCCCGTACTCTCCGGTATTCATAAACCTCAAGTCTTCGATTCGAGACTCTGGATAGTACACGGTGTAGGGGTCGAGCTCATCCAACATGGCATCGATGGCCACGCTCATCAAAGTTCCTGGTTCAGGCTCCTCCACATAAAATTCATGTACACCCTTGAACACAGAAGTCAAGATTTCGAGGTGCTTGGTGACTTCGAAGTAAGTTCCAGGCAGTTGCGCCGCCCGCAGGCCGATCAGTGCGGTGACGCCAGCAAGCAACACGGTCATGACCACTTTGTGAGAACGAAAAGTCTTCATGCTTCTGATGTGGGTGTGGCTTGCGCCATTCGATTCAACAATTTGACCATACCGCGCTGGATAGACTCAGAAGTGGGCAGGTCCTTCCCCACAAAGATGAGCACCACGGCGCATTGGTTTCCCTTGGGAATGGTAGACTCGAATTCGGTGCGGTTCAGGCGCCATGCTTCGCGCATCAAACGCTTGACTTTATTTCGGTCTACGGCCCTTTTAAAGCGGCGCTTGCTCACGGTAAAGGCCACGCGGGTAGGTGCCGCTCCATCTGGAGGCGTCTCCACAAAACGGGCAATTAAAGGGAACCCTTTGGCAGTGTGGCCTTCGGCAAAAACCCGGTCCATCACGACACGGCGTTTCAGACTGCGGTCCCGGCCTTGCTGGAGGTCCGGCTTCTGGTCGTTGGAATCCTGATTGATCAGTCCTTCCCTAAAATGTGGTTCTCGATGGCCAGGCTCATGGACGGCGCCTTGGGGTTGGGGGCGCCCACATCAATCCTCAAGGACCGGTTTTCTGCAGCTTTGCGGGTGGTGGGACCGAACACCGCGATGCGGGTCTCACCTTGCTCAAAGTCAGGGAAGTTCTTGTAGAGGCTCTCGATTCCAGATGGAGAAAAGAACACCAACATGTCATATTTCACATCCGACAAGTCAGACAGGTCACTGCAGACCGTCTTGTACATGACCGCTTTGGTAAAGTCAATCCCCGCATCCTCGAGCGCTTTGGGGATGCTGGGCTTTAGAATGTCCGCGCAGGGGAGCAAAAACTTTTCCTTTTTGTGCTTTTTGATGGAGTCCATTAACTCCGCAAATCGGAGCTGTCCATGAAAAATCTTGCGCTTCCGGTAAACAATATACTTCTGCAGGTAGTGAGCAGTTGACTCACTGATGCAGAAATACTTGGTGGTATCGGGAACTTCATAGCGCAGCTCTCCGGCCATCCGGAAATAATGATCGACGGCATTGCGCGAGGTAAAGATGACGCAATTGTGCTCGGCCAAGTCAATGCGGTCTTGTCTGAAATCCTGACCGTCAACCCCTTCTACATGGATGAAGCTGCGGAAATCGATTTTCAACTTGTGCTTGCTGGCCAAATCGAAGTACGGCGACTTCTCAGTAGCAGGCTTGGGTTGCGAAATCAGAATGGTCTTGACCTTCTTGCCCATTTTTCATTGCCATTGCCAAGAGCGGAACAAAACCGCAATTGGGAGGAATTCGAGGCCGCAAAGGTAGAAAAACCCTTCCACAGGAAAGTTTCGCAGTCTGGGGATCCGTTCGAACGTCCTACGGTGGCGCATTAACCATCCTCCAACCCATACTGCCACGAAGGTGCACAAGCCATAATTTGATGGCCCATGCCCCCAAATGGTGAGGCAAAGGCCCAGAGGGGAAATAAACCAAGCCGTTGATTCCAAAACATATCGGTGCCCTAAGGCCCATTCTCTTCCCGGCACTTCAGCTGAGGAAATGCCTTCCCAAACACGTGCAACACACCAGCGCAAGAGCATCAGGACTGTCCACAGCATCCACAACCGCATGACCGCTTCAGGGGATAGGGCCTGGCGGCCTGTTCTGGCCAACATTCCGCTCAACGCCAGAGACAGTGCCAATCCAGCCATGGTATTTTGTATCCAACCAGAATACCAAGGGGCGGTGAAGTCGCCCCTGGACTGCAACAGCAAACGAAAGTCGGTCCATGCCCATCCGAGGTGGTCCAAATACTTTGGACTCCATTGCCTGAATGCGGCCACAGAAATCGCCACCGCGCACCAAGCTGCCCACCACCAGTGTGGTGGTGCCCACTCCATTGCGCGCTCCGCTCCTTCGAACATGGCTCGAATTTCGGCATACCATGGGTGTTGACCATGCCCATCGGAAGCAGGTTATCCATGTCCGGGCACACGCACCACAAATCGACTGCGGCCCCGGCAATGCCCCACCCACCATTTCAGGTCCCAAATCGAGTCGCCAGGAGGCAGAACACCCCCATTTTCTGCCCTTCCTGTCCACGACCACTGACCCACAGAAAGGACGTCCTCAAACACAGCCCGCCCTATCAAAGCACCTGAAGGCCAATCAACCATGTCAAGTCCAATGGTCCCCCCCGCCATCGGAAGCGCCCATTTCATGGTAGGCAAGTCTTCTGAGGCAGCCGATTGGTGCACCTCCACTTTTCCGCACTCCTCTCCTTGCAACGGACTGAAGGGGGCCCCCGGGGAACCACGACCATGAGCGGGCGACCAGTCTTCGGCCCCCATGCCACTGCGCTCCCAAGCCCAGCCGTCCTCGGTCCACCACCAAGGCCCTTCCAATTCCGGGCCCCACTTCACATCGTCCAAGGCTTCAGGCCCAAAGGGTGGCAGCCTGATCATCAACGTTCCCCCTGCATCACTGAGTGGGGCCCAGCGATCGGCCGACCATCGCGCTGGACCACTGTCGGGAAACCCTGAGGCCATCCACTTGGGGCAGCGGCCAAATGCGGCCACCTGTCCAGGAGCAAGCACCAATGAAGCCTCCGCGGCCACCCATGTGACCCAATCTGAAGGAAGAGGAACCGCTTCCGTTGTGGCCTGCAGGCCTGATAAATCGATGGGCAGGGTTCCACAATTCTCAACCTCGGCAAACTCATCGCCGTCTGCCGAGGCGTTCCAAAGCAGCTCGACGACCCGAAGGCATGGCGCAACGCCGGCAACCCAAGCCTGCGGGCATTGTACCTCGATGTGGGACTCTTCAACCCCCTCGTGCTCCATGGATACGGTGAATGCCCCGTCGGCATACAGCTCAGCATCCATCCCTTCCCACCACAGACTCACCACATCAGGCCTTCCTGGCACAGCATTCCAAAATGCGGGTACTGCGTGCCCATCAATGTGCCATTCCACCTTTCCCAATTGGCTCAAATAGCGGTTGAGGTACAATTCTAATCTGTCTTGACCTGCCCATGGATCCTGTCTGCAACCGAAGCCCTTTATGGCGATGGGTTCCTGTGCTTCGGCGGCATGACCCCCAGCAGAATACCAAGCAGAACCAGGACTTCCGGATCTGAAGAGGGGAACCCCAGAACCTGAAAATCCAGGAGCATCATGATCGCAAGGGCTCCAAGCCAACCCTGCTGCAGTCGATCCATGGGGCAGCGTCATTGTCATTTGACCTCCATCATTTGCCATGCCTGGCCACTCCTCAAAATCCCTGGAATTCAGCCACACCACGCTGTCGTTTGGAAGCACAGTTTGCCGCCGTAAAAGGGCGCCATCAAAAGACCAGGAGCCCAACCCAATGGGGTACCCAGAACGGTTGAGTACCGCAATGGACTCATGGGGCATCCTTGGGTCGGTGGAAACCGGATCAGCCAATGCTCCGACCACGGAAACCTCACCCACGGATCTGACAGGCCAGTACACCGTTCTGAAATGGTCAGTTTGCCCGGTGTCAAAACATCCGCTGATCGGACCGACGGAAATGGGGAGGCCCTGGTTTGGCAAGCTCGTCATCCCCTCCAATCGCTCATCCCATTGAATATGTGCTACGGAATCGGCCCGCCATTCCAACATCGCGGGCAACCCACCTACCCTCGCTTCGGCCGCCCACATGGCCACGGGGTCTGGCACCATGCCCAAATACCAATCCAACCTTCCAGTCCCGCGAGAAACGAGCCTTTCGGCGGTGCTGGCCTCTTCTAATGCAGCAGACAGCGCCTGTTCCAATGCCCCTGGGTTCAGATGGGGTTGCGGATGGTGGTAGGGATTCATGCCCGGCTCCCACAAGTGCTGGTTTGCCGCCGCTCCGCAATGCCGTGTGTCTGACCTCATCACTGGGCGCCCTCCTCCACCCAAAGATTCAGAAGCGTAGGGCATGGCGTCTATGATTTGACCACTGGCATTCCGAAGCAGCACCGCACCTCCACCGTTGACCAAGGCTGGCCAGGTGACCAACGGCATAGGAACCGCGTTTTCAAAGGTGAAGTCCGCACTGTCAGTCGCTCGGTAAGCCACAAGTGTTGTGCCAATGGGCCAGCATCCTTCTGCACACAACCGCGGAACCCCATTCCAATCCAAAGACCAACCATCAGAGGTCACGCAAGTGTCTGCCGCTTCCGCACCGATGGCCGTCATCGCAATAAACTCTGATTCCGGCGCCCCCAGAGGAGGTGTAGGGTCCGGGTGAATGGCCGTCAAGACCCATTGGCAGAATCCGCCAAAGGGATACAGTGTGATTGCCGAACAGATACAGGCCGTCTTGACCAGCCCGGTCATCTTGGTCGTGTCGGGGCGCAACGAATTGAAATACGGGTGCGTCATCATCATGCCGCAACCTCTTAACTTTGCTGCCGTTTCCGGCGTCGCTCACAACCCAAGGCCCAACGTCTGCAGATCGCAAAGGAGACAACTCAACCCTCGACCGAACACCCCTCATGTCACCTTCTACCCACGGACGAACTGTAGCCATCATTGGCGCCACAGGCTTGGTTGGTCGCACCATCATCGCAGGATTGGCCGCCCGCAAATTTCCCATCAAGGAACTCATCCCCGTGGCCAGCAGCAGGTCTTTAGGCACCAAGGTGGAGTTCAAAGGCCAAGAAGTCCCGGTGGTCAGTGTTGAAGAAGCCGTGAAACGCCAACCGGACCTTGCTCTGTTCAGCGCCGGGAGTGATGTCAGCAAACAATGGGCACGCGCCTTTACCGACAGAGGCACCACCGTCATTGACAACAGCTCTGCATGGCGGATGGACCCCTCTGTTCCGCTCATTGTGCCCGAGGTGAATGCCGACGCCGCGGGTGACCACCTCCTCATCGCTAACCCCAACTGTTCGACCATACAACTCGTTATGGCACTCAAGCCGCTGCACGACCGGTTCTTGATCCGCAGGGCCATCGTGAGCACGTACCAAAGCGTGACCGGCACTGGACAAGCAGGCATTGATCAGTTGGAAAGCGAATCCCAAGGCTCTGAAGCTACACGGGTATACCCGCATGCCATAGACCGCAACTGCTTGCCCCACTGCGACGTCTTTTTGGAGAATGACTTCACGAAAGAGGAGATGAAGCTGCACCACGAGACCAAGAAAATCTTGGATGACGCCGATGTACAAGTCAGCGCAACTGCCGTGCGGGTTCCCGTTGTAGGCGGTCACTCTGAGAGTGTCTATTTGGAATTGGAGCGGCCCTTCAGTGTCCCAGATGTCAAAGAAGCCCTGCAGCTCATGCCCGGCCTGATCATTCAGGACGACCCCATGGCCAACATCTACCCGATGCCCAAGAAGGCCGAGGGAAAGGACGAAGTGTTCGTTGGCCGGATTCGCCGCGATTTGACCGAGGTCCAAGGACTTCACCTGTGGATTGTGTCAGACAACCTGCGGAAAGGCGCCGCCATCAACGCGATCCAGATCGCAGAATTCCTCCAAAAATCCGGTAGATTCCGCAAGTAATGTGGCGCGTCTATTCAAGAGGAACCTCACTTTTTATGCTCGCTATTGCGGGCTGTAGTTTCTTGGACGCCCAAGAAGATCCATGCACCCTGCTGCCCGACGCTGGACCCTGCGAGGCAGCCATTCCCGCTTGGTATTTCGACCAAGAATTTGGCGCCTGCACACAATTTACATGGGGAGGATGTGCGGGCACTGTTCCTTTTGAGACCCTCGAAGATTGTTTGGCCGCTGATTGTTTGGCCGAACCCAACTTGAGCGGTTTGTGTGACTCCATTCATGTCACTGTTGAAATGGTAGGTTCCGCCGAATTAGGCTACCTGGAAATTCTGGTCAATCCAGATTACAATACGCCGTATTGGTTCGGCTATGCGGGCTTTGCTTTGTTTGATCTTGAGGACAACTTGCTCGCCGCGGAGAACGTCTCCTCAGCGCCGAACGCCTTCGGATTTGATGGGAGTGTGGAACCCCACGTGCGTTTCCTGGAGTATCAAAACGGCGTGGACCTGAGCACATGGACGGACCCGTTTGAAGTCGAGCTTCGACTTTACGAGGGTTGGATGGCTGGGAATTCGATGGAACGTTGCAACTGGTTGTGGAGCGGTTTAGGTGACCAAACAAACAGCACAGACGCGCTCACTGAGCCAGAGGAAGCTTCCCTTTATCCATGGAAGACGTATGACCTGCTGGGTCGGCCTGCAGACCCGTTGACTGGCAAGTTGTTGATTCAGGTCAGCCCGTCTGGGCGGGCAAGAAAGGTGTTGATCAGCGAATGATGTCCCCCGGTTCAGCGCCTTCCTCTGGCGTTACGAACCGCAATCCACCATCTTCTGTAGATGCCATGAGGACCATGCCCTGAGACACTACACCCCGGATTTTTCTCGGCGCCAAATTGGCCAACAATACCACCCTTCGGCCCACCACTTCTTCGGGGCTAAAATGCTCCGCAATGCCACTTACCACTGTGCGCTCGTCGTAGCCCGTCCTGACGATCAGCTGAAGCAACTTGTCAGCACCTTTCACTTTTTCAGCCGAGAGGACCTCTGCGACCCGCAAGTCCATCGACTGGAAGTCATCGAACGTTGTTTCATCCTTTTCCGGCTCAACATCGCGCATCCCCTCGAGTTCGGGGCCCATTTTGGCCTGTTGCTCGGCCACCTGTTCATCGGTGATCTTTTCAAATAGGATCGGCAATGGCCCCAAGGGCTGCCCTTCTGGAACCAACGAACCTCCCGCGGCATCCCATGGCAATCCTGATGTTCCGAGCGCATCGGTTAATCGGGCCGCAGTCTTGGGCAGGAATGGAGCCAACACCACGGCGGCATTGGCTGTGACCTGCAACGCCAAATGCAAGATGTCCGCAGCCCGCACAGGGTCTGTCTTGGCCACCTTCCAAGGCTCTTCTTCTGTCAGGTATTTGTTGCCCGCACGGACAAGCCCCATGGCATGCTGAAGCGCCTCTCTGAAACGATAACGCTCGATGGCCTCTCCCACCGCTTCTGGTGTACCCTTCATCAGAGAAAGCAAGGCCTCATCTACATCGGTCCACTGGCCCGAGGCACCCGGAACCTTGCCCCCATGAAATTTCCCAGTGAGCACGAAAACACGGTTCACAAAATTGCCAAGTACATCAGCGAGTTCGTTGTTCACCCGAGACTGGAAATCCTCCCAGGTAAATTCAGCATCCTTTTGCTCGGGCATAATGGACGCGAGTACATAGCGCATCTCATCGCTCCGTCCATCAAAATCCTGGACGTATTCACTGGCCCACACCGCCCAATTGCGCGAAGTCGAAATCTTGTCCCCTTCGAGGTTCATGAATTCGTTGGCAGGAACATTGTGTGGCAACAGATATTCCCCCTGCTCTTTCAGCAAAATGGGGAAGATGATGCAGTGGAAGACGATGTTGTCCTTGCCAATGAAATGCACCAACTGGGTGTCTTTGTCCTTCCAATATGGCTCCCAATCCACCCCCTTCTTGGCGGCCCAATTGCGGGTGGCTGTGATGTATCCGAGGGGCGCATCAAGCCACACATACAAGACCTTTCCGTCGGCACCTTCCACGGGCACTGGAACTCCCCAATCGAGGTCCCGCGTCATGGCACGGCTCTGAAGCCCTCCATCAATCCAACTGCGGCATTGGCCCAGTACGTGGGCCTTCCAAGCTTTGGGGTCGTGATGGACCTCGCCATCTAGCTTGCCCTGCTCCAAGTACTCACGCAGCCAATCCTCGTGTCGGTCCATGGGGAGATACCACAACGTGGTTTCCCGCATTTCTGGCGTGGCCCCGCTCAGGGTACTTTTCGGCCCGATCAGTTCTTCTGGTGACAGCGCTGAACCGCACTTCTCACATTGATCGCCAAACGCTTTTTCATGCGCACATTTTGGACAGGCGCCTTGGATGTAGCGGTCTGCAAGAAACTGCTGTTCGATGGGATCATAGAACTGCTGGCGCGTCTCCTCCGTGAACGCCCCTTTCTCGAGAAGGTCCAGAAAAAAAGACTGGGCAAACTCATGGTGTTCAGCACTCGAAGTGCGGTCATAGTGGTCAAAATCAATATCCAAGCCCCTAAATGCCCCCTGCATTTCTTCGTGGTAACGGTCCACAATAGCGCGTGGTGTGGTGCCCTCCTTGCGGGCGCGCAGGGTGATGGCTGCGCCATGTTCGTCAGAACCGCACACCCACACAACATCCCGTTTTCGGGCCCTTAGGTAGCGGACATAAAGGTCTGCAGGCAAATAGGCACCGGCAATGTGGCCAATGTGAATGGGGCCATTGGCATATGGCAATGCCGAAGTGACGAGGGTGCGGGCGGGTTGCTCGGACATGGAGAGCGAAGGTAATTCGAGGAAAGTCGTGTCCTGCGCTAGAACCAACCGATATTGACCCGCACAACACTCAAAGAATGTGGAAACGCATATTTATTGCCTTAGTGGGCTTGGTATTGCAATGGACGGCGAACCCTTTCGGTGCATGGGCAGGCGAACAGGATTTGGGATGCACACCTGACTCTGTCCTATTCGGAACCAACCCACGCCCCTGGTACCCAGGCGAACCCATTCAATGGGCTGACCAACGCCTGCTGGACAGTCTCATCGCCACGAAGCCAGACAGGTTGGACTATCAGGTCGAGTCTCCCAGGTCGAAAGGCTACACCAAATCCCTTCAATACTTTAGGTCACCCGAAGGAAAGAGCGCCCTCTTTGTCCAAGGAGACTTGCGCTATATCAGGGATGAAAATGGCGCCAACGCCAGCTCCAGCATCGTCGTTGGCCACAATTACTGGTCTCACTCTTTTTGGTATCAGGGACAATTGCATTTTCAGAATGGTCAGGCGAACTGGTTCAAGCATGCCCAACGGTTATACCATTCGCAGGAAACCGGAGAAATCGAATTCCGAGTGTGTGCTGAGGCACCTGAAGGTGCTGAAAATGCGGTTGTATTCAACAACGACACCGCCTCATTCTTCATCATGATGACAGGCCATCTGGAAGATGCCAATGAACATCCAGAAGTGTATTGTCTTCCGCACAGATCGTCCCATTGGCTCCACTTGGGCCAACTCCACAATGGCATGTCACGGATCAAAGGGCGCTCCCATGGCAAGTCGCTGAAGGACTACATCCTGATTTCTGGAGAAGGGACATACATCGTCTTGCGTAAATCCGATTTACAGTGGACAGAATTGCCCTCCCCTTTGGCGCAGTTCAGGGCAAAACACCATCGTATTCAAACAGGGAAATCACCCAATAGCTGGTTTGTTTACAGGGGAAATACCGCCGAATACAGCGGGACAGAAGGAAGATGCACGGAAGATTTTTCCGAGCTTGTGAAAGGGGCGGTATGGTCTCCTCTGGTCATTCCCCCAACGCCCACCCCCTTTATTGTGAGGGTCTTGAATAAAAGAGAAGCTTGGATTGTCCTCGTGGTTCTTGCTGTCTGCGCAGCATTGATTGTTCAAGTTCAACGGAAAGGCAAAAGCCAGGCCCTTGAAATCCGGGGTGATTTCTCACAAAGCCTTGGCGAACCTTCGCCTTTGTTCCTGTCACTTATGAAGCATTCCAAAAAGGACTTTTCCTCGGAAGAGCTTGATGTTATGATTGGGCTTTCCAATGTCCAATCCCCGGAAACCCGACGTTCGCGCCGAGCGAGAATCATACAGCTCATCAATACAGAAAGTGAAGCGCGGTTTGGAAAGGTGCTGTTGATGCGCAAGAAATCGGAATCTGATAAGCGGGTGGTGATCTATCGGGTTCAAGACCTCTCCAACGAAGCGTAAGGTCAGAGCTCAGCTATCTTCGTGGGCATGTATGGTTCCATGAAATCCCACCTCGAAGACAGTCTCGCTTCATTGAAGCAGGAAGGCTTATTCAAAAATGAGCGCGTCATCGTTTCGGTTCAAGACGCTTCCATTCGGCTGGACGACGGAAGTGAGGTGTTGAACTTCTGTGCAAACAACTACCTGGGTCTTTCGTCTCACCCCCGTGTCGTAGAGGCCGCCAAACGTGCCATCGACGAGCGTGGATTCGGCATGTCATCCGTTCGGTTCATTTGTGGTACACAAGACATTCACAAGGATTTAGAGCGTACGATTGCGGACTTTCACCACACTGAAGACACCATTCTCTACGCCGCCGCATTTGATGCCAATGGGGGTGTTTTTGAGCCGCTGCTCACTGCCGAGGACGCCATTATTTCTGATGCGCTCAACCACGCCTCGATCATTGATGGGGTGCGCCTCTGCAAGGCCGCTCGCTACCGCTACGCGAACAACGATATGGCCGACCTCGAGGCCCAGCTTCAAGCGGCCACAGAAGCCGGGCACAGGTTCAAAATCATCGTAACCGACGGGGTGTTTTCCATGGACGGCTATGTGGCGCAGATTGGACACATCTGCGACCTTGCAGACAAGTACGACGCCCTTGTGATGGTCGATGAATGCCACGCTACCGGCTTCATCGGAAAAACAGGCCGTGGTTCGATTGAACTGCGCGATGCCTTGGGCAGGGTGGACATCATCACAGGCACGCTTGGAAAAGCGCTGGGAGGTGCAATGGGTGGATTTACCACCGGGCGTGCTGAAATCATCGAGATGCTGCGTCAACGCAGCCGTCCTTACTTGTTCTCCAACTCGCTGGCTCCAAGTATTGTTGGCGCCAGCATAGAGGTGTTCCGCATGCTCGATGAGACCACAGCATTGCGCGACCGCCTCGAAGAAAACACGGCGTATTTCAAAGACGGCTTGCGCCGAATCGGGCTCGATTTTAAAGATGGCGAGAGTGCCATTGTCCCTGTGATGTTGGGCGATGCTCAGCTCAGCCAGGTCATGGCCGATGCCTTGCTCAAAGAGGGCATTTACGTCATTGGCTTCTTTTACCCTGTTGTGCCTAAAGGCCAAGCGCGCATCAGGGTCCAATTGAGTGCCGCCCACACACAGGAGCACTTAGACCGCGCTTTGGCAGCTTTTGAAAAGGTGGGCCGGGAGCTGGGCGTGCTGAACGCCATGGCCTAACCCCCATGCGCATTCTGGTCATTGGACAAGGGCTTGCTGGCACGCTAGTCAGTCACTTTGGCCTGCAACGGGGGTGGGACGTCCATGTCATAGATGCTGGCTACCCCTCGGCATCTTCTGTTGCTGCCGGGATGTTCAACCCTATGTCATTTAGACGCATCGTAGAGGTGTGGGAGGCGGAAGAGCATCTCAACATCATGCGGAAAACGTTTGCTGAACTAGAGTCCATCACGTCTACCAAACTGCTGCATGACCTTCCCATTCACAAAAGACTGGCCAACGCAGAATACGCCGGGCTCTGGCAGGATCAAACCGAGCACCTCAAGTGGCTTTTACCACCCACGAAGTGTTGGCCTGAAGAAGGCGTTGTTGAGGGCGGCGGATGGGTCAACCTGCCCCTTTTACTGTCGACCTGGAGGACACGGCTCATTGACGAAGGACGCTTTGAACAGCGGCCCTATCAAGACGACGATGGACGAGGGCTGAGCCATGGGACTTGGGACGCTGTGGTGGATTGTCGCGGCACAGCAACGGGATTGGACACGCAGATGCCACAACTCGACATCAGGGCCAACCGCGGCGAACTTCTAACCGTTGAGCAGCAGGCCCATTCCATCAATCCTCCCGATGCGCACATATTGAATTTCGGAAAGTGGACCATTCCGACCAGCCCTGGTCAATGGCGCCTTGGCGCCAGTTACGAGTGGAACCGAACGGACTTAGATCCAACAGCCGGAACCCAGCAATTTCTGCTCAACGCTCTTGACTCCGCTGTACCAGGCATAGGTCAGCTCAAGGTGACACAGCACCTTGTCGGTCTGAGGCCCGTTTCACGCGATCGACGGCCTGCCGTTGGCCCATATCCGGGTCTTCCTGGTTGGTTTGTCTTGAACGGATTGGGCACACGAGGCGTATTGATTGGGCCCCGATGGGCCCTTCATTTGATGAATATCATTGCTGGTGATTCAACAGCAACTACTGAAACACAGCCAAATAGACTCATTTTTGGATGATTCTAATTTCAATTCAATTTGAAATTAACTTCGGACCGTGTCCTCAACGGCCCTTTCTGCACTCAGTCCAGCCCGACAACATTTCATCTCCGCATGGCCGGACGTGATGAAGCCGTGGTCCCTTCCGAAAGCTGCCGCCAAAATTCACGCCCTTCTCCTCTCCGCTCCAGCGCCACTGTCGGCAGACGACATCATCAGCGCACTGGAATTGAGCAGTGGTTCTGCGAGCACGCAATTGAGGCTCCTGACCGAATTGGGAATGGTCGAAAGGCTGCGCATCATGGGACTCCGGAAGTCGCATTATTCGGCCATATCTGATCCAGCACACATTTTTGTAGCCCTGGCCGAAGTGCGGAAACGACATGCTTTCAAGGCCATGGACACCATGGCTCCTGTCATCACTTCTATTGCACAAAAAGAAGATGTTGACTGGCTCAATACTGTCTGGCAACTGCAAGCTTTGTCCAACTTGATGAACCAATGGTTTCAGGTGTGCACCACAAAAGATCCCGAATGGACGGTCCGCTTTATGCAGTCTGCCATTTCACCAGATCATTAGCCGTTTAAATTTTTGAACTTCCATTACTTTGTTCATTATCAATATTTTAAATTCCCTCTACTCTAGTTGTTTTTTTCAAATCAAAATGAAATTATGATTGACTCCACCATCGAAAAAGCACTGAACGACCAAATTGAAATGGAAGCGCTCAGTTCACACTTCTATCTCGCCATGGCCAGCTGGTCGGAAAACCAAGGTCTCAATGGCACTGCAGCTTTTCTATACCGTCACAGCGACGAAGAGCGCTTGCACATGCTCAAGTTGGTCCGGTTTGTAAACGAAAGAGGTGGGCGCGCTGTGATTCCTGCTTTGGACGCACCGCAATCTGAATTCTCGGATTTACCCGCCATCTTCTCCACACTTCTGGACCACGAAACCAAAGTCACGGCGAGCATCAACGATGTCGTCGACCTCTGCTTGAAGAGAAAAGACTACACTACGCACAACTTTATGCAGTGGTATGTCGCTGAACAAATTGAAGAGGAGGCCTTGGCCCGCAACATTTTGGACAAGCTCGCCTTGATTGGACAGGACAAGGGAGGGCTGTATTTGTTTGATCGAGATCTGGAACAACTGCAACCTGAAGCATAAGTCAGGGCCTGCAGTGTACTTTGCAAGTGCGCGGTTCAATATGTTACGGTCCATCCATATCCCCTCTGCGGCCATCTTGGCTATCGTGCTGATTGCAGCCCAGCTTGCCAGGGCTGAAAATGAGCCGTCACAGCAAGCCCGCCAAGTTGACTTTGTTTGGTTTGAGCCCTCATCCGCAGTGACACGGTCCGTTTCTCTGGCTTTAAGCCCTGACCCTGAAATTGATCGCTCACCCATTTGGGCCGTGATTTATGGACGGTATATCTACTTGCTCGGCAGGGAAATGTTCTGGCCTGATATTGCCGCACAAGACCGTTTTAGAATCGCCATTGTGAATTGGCCCGACCTCGCTCAAGACCTTGCTGATCAACTCGAAGGGCGTTCTATTGCTGGACTGCAGGTCGACATCATCGCCCTTGACACCAAAGCACTGGCCAGCGAAAAACGTGACTTCACCATGCTCTTTGTGGGAGGGTCAAACCGTTCTGATGCACTGCCTTCCTTGAATAGCAGCTTGGCCAAATGGATGAAGAGGGGAGATAAAAAGGCCCTCATCGTCACGGATGGCGGAGCGATTCCGGGCCATGACGTCGCATTCAGGCGCACCAAACAAGGGGAAACCCTGTCATTGTGTGTGGCCCCTGATGAAACTGCGCTGGCAGCCAAGCCACTCGACCTTCCCCTTCACTTCATGCAACGTCGGTGCCCATGAAGACTTTGCGCCATACTCCAGTGACCCCGCCAAATGGCGTCTTCCTTTGTGCCGTCCTGGCCATCATGTTGGTCGGCATTTTAGAGTGCCCTCCCATTTGGGCTCAGGGGCCGCTCACGCTCAAGGCCATCGAACTTTCGGAAGCTGGCAACCTCACGGAAGCTGAAGCCGTTCTAAAAGAAGCCGTGTCTGGAACGGAAGGCAACGACCCCATGACGTGGTACGTCCAAGCCTTTGTGCTGAAGGAACACTTTATCCAAGACGGACGCCTGCCGACCGATCCGCGGCGCTCCATGGCCCTCCAAAGCGTGCGCGAGTGCATTCAACGAGACGCAAACAACCGCCTTGAAAAATGGTGGCGGCCTCTCTTGGTTTTTCTAGGTGAAAGCTACTTGGCGGACGTACAGTTGGAAATACGCAACCTCGCCCCAGATCAGCCTGTTCTAGCCGAACAGTATTTCAGCGCCTATGCAGACATTCAACAGGACCTGGACCCCGACGTCGACACGGCTGCAGAATGGGTGCTCATGCAACAGCAACTGGGAGAGACGGCCATGACTGAAGCCCGCGAATTGGAGCGAAACGGAGCTGGCCCTTGGTTTGCATTGGGAACCCACCACTACACGCTGGCCACCACACAAAACCACGACCAATACCGTTCCTATTTCAACCTTGCCGTCCACACCTACAACCAAGGAGTGCGCGAGTTCAAGGCGGCAGAAGACAACCTCGACGCCATCGATTCAGCACTTGCTGACGCCTCCCAACATTGGTTGAATGCCTCGCGCCTTCTGGAATCTGCCATCGCCCAAGACGGCACCCAAACTGAAGGCTTCGAAGCGCTGGCCATCGTATCGAACGCATTGCTCAACCAAGATCGAATTGAGTGGTGCAAAGCGCACATCAAGGAGCTGGAAGGGGAATGAAATGAGGCAGTGGTTCCACTCCATCGGTGCGCGGATATTCGCGGGTTTTGGGCTCTTCATTATGGCGCTGGCTGTGTTTTTTATCCTCACTGCACGCACCACCCGCGACCAAGCCAGTCTGCTCGAACAGAGCATGATTTGGGATCAATCCAAGGGTGAAGTCTCCAAGCTACTCCAAAGGGTTGAAGCCATGCGCGCTTATGCCCTGCTCGCAGCGAGACTCCCTGAACCCAGCCACCTGCACGTCGACGCCCACCAGTCATTGGACCGCTTGCAAATGGGCTTTGCATCCAAGTTGGAAGTCCTGAGAAAGGCAGCGCCTGATCAGTCGGAAACCCATGAACGGCTGTTCAAGCACCACATTGCTGCAGACGCCCTTCTGGATGCCTTGCAAGGCCTCGTGCCGCCGGGAACCCGAAAAGCGGAACTGGAAGTGGATTTTGACCGGCTATGGAAAGTGGATGAGCTGCTGGACAACCCTTTTAGCCCCGGTTCAGACTTGACATCTAGGCTCGACTCTTTGGAAACAGACCTGGTCACCTTAGAAGCTCATTTTTCGCAATCCGCAGCCATCACCGATGATGCCGTCCAAGCGAGTGGCCAGCGGTTGGACACCCTTGTTCGGTGGATTTCGCTCTTTGTACTGCTCGCAGGCTTGGGCATTGCAGGAGGTGTTACCCGGGCCATCCGTCAGCCTTTGCTTAAGGTTCGGGCACGATTGCTTTACCTGTCTCGGGGCATTGACCACCCATTTTCCATGCCCGACAGGAAGGACGAGATTGGAGAAATGGCCCGTGCATTGGACCGATTGGCAGAAGGCCTTCGCCGAACGCGGGAGTTCAGTGCAGCTGTGGGTCAAGGTCAATTCGACGCCACTTACACCCCCCTTTCAGAAGAAGATGTCTTGGGCAAAACCTTGCTCGCCATGCGCGATGACCTTGCCAGCTATGAAAAGGAGATGGAAGCCAAGGTGGAGGAGCGCACCGAAATCCTGTCCAAACAGACTGCCCAACTCGAAGCCCAAGGCGATGAAATTGGGCGGCTCTACAACGACCTGACTTCCAGCATTGACTATGCCCGCAGGATTCAGGGCGCCATTCTTCCCAGCGAGCCCAACCGCAAGCTCATTTTCGACCGCAACTTCGTTTTGTACATGCCCCGAGATGGTGTCAGTGGTGACTTTCCATGGTTCCATAAGCTCGACGCATGGCGCATGTTCGCGGCGGTTGACTGCACTGGCCACGGCGTCCCAGGAGCCTTTATGAGTTTGCTCGGACACAATGCACTCCAGCACATTGGCAAAGTGTACACCAAGCCAGGCAAAATTCTGGATAGGCTCAACGAACTCGCGCGAAACGTACTGCACCGCGGCGAAGACAGTGGTTTGAATGCCGAAGACCAAGTCCCCGATGGTATGGACATCGGATTGATCTCCATCAACTTGGAGGAGGGTACCTTGGAATACGCTGGCGCCAACTCGCCTGCCTACATCGTCCGGAAAGGGGAGGTCATAGAACTCAAGCCGGACAAGCGTGCCATCGCCAGCTTCGAACCAGGATTGCATACCTACACCACCCAAACAGTGGCCCTTCAAGATGAGGATATGGTGTACTGTGCCTCTGATGGATACGCGGATCAATTTGGTGGTCCAAAAGGCCGCAAATTCATGCGGAAGCGGTTTAGGGGTTTACTGTCGGAAATGGCGGTGATGTCCGTAGACGAACAAGAACGACAGCTGCACAGTCGCATCGAAAACTGGCGCCAAGAGGCAGAGGAAGACCAGGTCGATGACATTCTGGTGTGCGGGGTCCGCATTCGACTCGGATGACTGCGGAAAAGCCCAACCCACTCTGGTTCAAGAAAGCCGTATTGCGGCTGATGGGATGGTCCTGGGTTCAAAGGGCTTGGCGCGATGGGCTTGGGCCTTCCAACGTGGTCATGTTCCTGGCCGTCATTCTTGGCATCATCGCCGGATTGCTGGCCGTTTTCCTCAAGAACGGCATTGGTTGGCTCCGCCAACTGCCCTGGATTGCCGATGGCGACCAAGGGTGGGAAATCCGTTTTGTGTTGCCCACCATCGGACTCGTTTTGACCCACCTTTTGGTTCGACATGTGTTCTCGAACCGCCACCCCGGTCCCGGCATTCCCGCCACCCTGCACGCCATTTCTCGAATGCGGGCACGGCTGTCAAGGATGTCGATGATCAGCCCGGTCTTTGGATCCTTCATCACCGTAGGATTCGGTGGAAGTGCGGGGCTTGAAGCGCCAACGGTGCAAAGCAGTGCTGCCTTTGCCAGCGAGGCCGCAAGACAATTTAACCTCGACTATCGCCACCGTTTGGTATTGATTGGCTGTGCGGCAACGGCCTCACTCGCCGCCATGTTTAGTGCCCCACTCGCCGCGATTGTCTTTGCTGTGGAGGTGATCATGATCGACATGACCACGGCGAGCTTGGTGCCTTTGCTCATTGCATCTCTGTCTGCACTCCTTACCACAAACCTGTTCATCGACCCTGAAGAACTCGTCCAAGCGGGGAGGAACCTCCCGGAATGGGATGGAACCTTCCTAGCTTTTGTGCCTTTTGCGGTCATCTGTGGCCTGGCTTCCGTTTGGTTCAGTGCGGTGTACCGCGGTGCAGGAAGAGCGATGAGGCGCTTCCGCCATACCGGCGCCCGGATTGTCGTCGCTGGATCGTTGGTGGGGGTCGCTCTTGTGGCTTTTCCATCGCTTTACGGAGAAGGTTTTGAAATCATCAACGATTTGTTGAGGGGGCACACAGGCCAGCTCGATCCCACACAACGCGTCCAATTTATCCCGGACAACACCCTACGGATGGTGGCTGTTTTGGGGATTCTGTGGCTCTGTAAACCGGCACTGACCGGACTGACTGTTGGGGCCGGTGGCGTAGGAGGGGTCTTTGCGCCCGCCTTGTTCAGCGGTGCGGTCCTTGGCGCACTGTACTTGAACCTGACCGATCTAATTTTTCCAAGCTGGCACCTCATCGGTGGACACTTTGTGCTGGCCGGAATGGCCGGGCTGATGGCTGGCATTTTGCGGGCCCCACTCACAGCGATTTTCCTTGCAGCCGAAGCCAGCGGCGGCTACGACCTGTTCATTCCACTCATGTTGACCAGCGCCATAGCGTTTCAGACTGCGCGGTGGATGCGGCCCAACAGCATCTATACGGAAGAGTTGGCGGAACGGGGTGACTTGATCACACACGACAAAGACAAGGCCGTCCTGACCCTGATGAAGCTTGCCGATGAAGTCGAGCGGGACTTTGATCCCGTTCGGCCCGAGATGAACCTCGGCGAGCTCGTCGAAGTCGTGGCCAAGAGCCGGCGCAACATTCATCCTGTGCTTGACCCACAGGGGCGGCTGGTCGGTATTGTTCCTCTCGAAGAGATCCGTGGTGTCATGTTTGATCGTGAGCGCTATCTCGAGTTCACCGTTCAGGACCTGATGGTGGTTCCTGCTGCCACGCTCGACTTGAGTGACCAGATGGATCAAGTCATGTCCAAATTCGACCGGACGCAAGCTTGGAATTTGCCTGTGCTTCAAAGCGGCCAGTATGTGGGGTTTGTGAGCCGCTCCAAGCTCTTTGGGGCCTATCGAAATTGGCTTCAGGCGGTGTCCGAGGAGTGAAAATCCCAGACTGACCGTTGCGCACATGACACTTGTCATGTGCATTCCTCTCAAGGGTCAATTCTAGACGGCAAGAACAGGGCCTCTTTTGGACCTGTACCGCAAAGTTCTTGCCGCTATGAAAAACTTCTATCCCTCTTCAGTTTGTTGCACGGCTGCGTTCGCTTTCACGACCGCCCTCCTTTTCTCCTCATGCAACCCTAGTGCGGACAACAACCCCGAGCCGGAACAACAAGACGCTCAAATGTTGGCGACCATCATTGACGCACTTGGTCAACAGGGCTACAACCAACTTCTGATGCCCGACCCCCACAACCTAGCGGCCATTCCGCAACACCCCAAAAACCCCTTGACACAGCAAAAGGTGTCGCTGGGCCGCATGTTGTTCCACGAAACTGCGTTGGGCTTGAATGCAGAGGAAGAGAGCGGAATGGGCACCTACAGTTGTGCGAGTTGCCACCATGCTTCTGCAGGTTTCCAAGCCGGCTTGCAACAAGGATTGGGCGACGGGGGGGTCGGGTTTGGCGTCCGGGGCGAAGGCAGGGTGATCTCTCCCGAATATGATCCTGAGACCATCGACCGCCAACCCATGCGGAGCCCCACCGCCATGAATGGTGCCTTTACGCCTGTCACCCTCTGGAACGGTCAATTCGGCGCTATCGGACCCAATGCGGGCACTGAAGCACAATGGGCAGAAGGCACCCCTCTGGAGGTAAACTACTTGGGATACCCTGGCCTTGAGACCCAAGCCATTGCCGGCCTGACGGTGCATCGGATGGCTCCGGATGCGGACTTCTTTGACCGCATGCCCGGTTACGTTGCGATGTTCGATGCTGCTTTTCCGGAGATCAAGAAGGCCAACCGCTACAGCGTGGAAATGGCGGGATTGGCCATTGCCGCTTACGAGCGGACCATCATGTCTTCCGAAGCCCCTTTTCAGCGGTGGTTAAACGGACAGCAGACGGCCATGTCTCCCGCACAAAAGGACGGCGCCATGGTGTTCTTCGGGGCTGCTCAATGCGGCACCTGCCACAATGGTCCTGCACTGTCGGACGGTGGGTTTCACGCGCTGGGGATGCCGGACATGCCCAGCAACGACCTCCTCGACGCCAGCATGGACGATTACGGAATGTCCAGCGCTGATGCCGCTTTGGGGCGGGGTGGATTCACTAGGGTAGAGGGCGACAAGTATGCCTTCAAAACCCCGCAGCTCTACAACCTCAAGGACAGCCCTTTCTTTGGCCACGGGGGTACCTTCTACTCCTTGGAAGAAGTGCTGGACTACAAGATGGCTGGCACTGCGGCCAAATCCGAAGTGACACCCTACTTATCGCACAATTTCGATGCGATTGAAATCACCGAAGAGCAGCAAAGCAACCTCCTTCAGTTCTTGCAGGAAGCCTTGTATGACCCTTCATTGGATCGGTATGTGCCAGGCAGCACACTGAGTGGTCAGTGTTTCCCAAACAACGACACCCAGTCTTCTATTGATTTGGGTTGCGTTGAAGTCTTGTGACGAGGGAAGCCGTGGGAGATCAGCGCAGCACCAACAGGCGCTGAACAGTCTGCCGACTTTCTGAACTCAACCCAATAAAGTGAACCCCGGGGGCCAATCCTGTGAGGGAGACGCGGCGTCCGCCATTTCCGATCAGTGGCTCCCGGTAAACGAGGCGCCCAGTGGCATCGCGGACACTCAAAACAGCCTCGCTTCCCGGCCAAAAAGCCGCTACCGTAGCCGCGCCATCACTGGGGTTCGGGAAGACGTCAAGAGAAAGGCCCTTTGACGCCATGTCCTCCACAAAAGACTGGACATTGCCGAGCGAATCCACGCCATAAACATTGATGTCGTCAATGAAGACGTTGTTTCCGCCTTTAGACTCGAACTCGAACCTTACCCTGAGGTTCGGCACCATATAAATCTCATTGTTGACCTCTTCCAAATGGCCGGTCCATTCATCGGTCCCTGAAGGATAGAAGTTGCCCCCATGGTCCTCTGCAGTTGGCAAGTCGATGATGCCCCTGTGAAATTGACGGGTGTTCCATGTGTCTCCACAGTCCTTGCTCACTTGCAGTTTGAGCCGGTCGTCGGTTTCGCCCGTGGTGCGGTGGCTGTAAGCGTATTTATAAGAGATGAATACGGCGGCCATTCCCGAAGCATCGTACGTTGTAGACGTCGTCCGGGTGATCTCCCCGCCTTCGTTTTGGCGGTTGCGCACATACAATGAGCGCGACCCTGAGTAACCGGTGGTCTCGCGAATTTGCCAAGGCTGGCCGCTGAGCGTTTGAACCTCCCACTGGCCTTCGCTCCAAGGTCCGGAGCCCGCCTCGAAACCCTCTACCATAGGAGACGGCAACATGCCATCATCCAACACAGAAATGACCATTGGATCCAAAGAAGTCACTGCCCCTGTCTCATTGGACACGGTCAAATACACCTCGTACTCCCCTGCCTCAGCATAAACGTGCGATGGGTTTTGATCCGAATCCGACGAACCTTCGAGAACAGCGCCGTCACCAAAATCCCAAGACCATCCCGTCACACCAAAGAAGCTGGCATCGGTAAACTGAACAGGGTTCCCCAGACAGACTTCGTTGCGGTCAACGGTAAACTCCGCCCGACACAACAATTCTTCCTCGAAAACGCCGGTGTCTTCCAAGTTCTGTGGCGTCCACAATTCATCGCGGTCCGCCAGGCTATTGTTCAAGGCGGTGCGCATGCGGGCACGCTGACCCAGGGTGTACATCTTGCTGCAATAGCTGTACTCCATGTAGTTCTGTACGTTGTCCAATGTGCCGCATGTGGTGCGCTCAGGGTCGCAAAATCCGACAGGACTGCCCAAGCAAAGCGGCGTATCCTCGACGCCATCATCAACGTCGCAGTTTTCCTCCTCGTTGGGGTTATTGGAACTGCCCCAGGTGTGGGGAAGGTTGAGCCAGTGACCGCATTCGTGGGTCAAAGTGCGGCTGCGATAGGTGTTGCTCGTCCCAATGCTGCCCACGTAGTCATGCTTCAAAACGATGCCGTCTGTATTGGCCCCCCAGTCCGAAGGATAATTTGTGTACCCGGCAGCACCTGCGGCACTCGCCGCGACATAAACATTCATGTAGCTATTGCGGGGCCAATGAATGAGCTGCTTCATCTCATTGTTCCCTTCGTAGGTCAGTTCGTCCTGCAACCGGTTAATCCCCGAATGGCAATTGCCCGATGGATCACGCTTGGCCAACCTGAATTCTACGTCAACGTCTGCAGCGATGTCCACGAATCCAGCGACAATTTGGCCAGTATCCGCATTGAGCTTCCGAAAGTCCGCATTGAGGATTTCCATGGCATCAAAAATCTGCGCGTCGCTGATGTTCTCCTCTCCATTGTCGTGGATCACATGAAAAACAACCGGAATGATGTACACCTCACTGTCGCCCCCGCCTCTTTGAAGCAGGCTCTGTGCAGATGCTCTGGTCGCCTGTTCTGCCGCTACGCGGGCCTCCGCGGCACCAGGGTAGGACGCATCAAAAGCAGCCTGAGCGTCTGGCTGTCCGCATGGGAGCGGCTGTTGCGCACTGAGGGAAAGGCCCATCGAAATGAGCAACATCAATGCCGACAACGGCCTGAGGGAAAATGAAATAAGATGTGTCATGTGCTTGCAGGCGTCCCAAGTTAAGTCCAAGTATCGTCAGCCCATGCAGAACTTGTCGTTCCCTGCTGATTCCGGGGAATAAACGCGTGAAACCTTAGTTTTGGCGCATGGACCAACCCCGCGCCCCTTTTTCTTTCTATGCCGCCACGTTGACGGTTATTCTGGCCTTGATTTCCATCGAAGGCACAGGCTGTTCTTCGGCGGCTTCCCCTTCGGCCCCAAAAGAATCGACCGAAAACCAAGGCGAAAAAGTGGCACGAGACATCAGCGATGTGGAGCTCACCGACCTGATGGCCCAACGCAGCGACCTGTTGCTGATTGATGTGCGCACCAGCCAGGAATGGGACGCCGGCCACATCGAAGGCGCCTGCTTTTTGGACTTCCTTGAAGACGACTTCAAGTCCCGAGCGGAAGCGCTGCCCAAGGACCGTCCCATCGCCTTGTACTGCGCCGCCGGAGGACGCAGCGAAGATGCCATGAAACTCCTTGCCAAAGCTGGGTTTGCGGAGTTGTACAACCTACGCAATGGGTTTTATGGCTGGGAAGATGCGGGGCGCACCGTTTCGAATGCGGACCCTGTAGCCCTTCCTACCAAAGACTGAGTCTTACTCTTCTGAGCGGTCAAACATGGCAAACCTGATGTCGCTGATCCCGGGGAGCGGATCACGGCGCATGGCGTGCACGACGTCCATTGTATAGCGCCCCTCCAATGGGAAGGCCACCCCTTTTTTGTAGCCAATGCGGTGGTCCACCCAACCGCTGCCTGTGCCATACCACTGACCATCTGGCCCCGCCAACGGACAAGACAAGGTGTCGGTGAGTGTGCGGCCATTGGGATAGGTCAGCCGGACAAACAAATAGAGGTTGGAGAAGGGGTAGTCGTTGTTGTGCCGCAAACCGATTTGAAGGTCGTGCCGGTGCGCTGGCTGGCTGACGTCAAACGTCAATTGAACCGTGTCTTGAGAAGACCAACCGTTTGGGTCTACCAGAGCGGCATCTGAGGCTACAGGTCCCGTGCCGCAACCCGCCCACACCACAACAGCGGCGAGGACAAAGCCAAATGTGCGCCAGACTTTACTCATGCTTTTGGTGCAGAACCCCGTCCCTTGCGGCGCTTGTTGCGGCGGTTTCCACCACCGCCTTGTTTGGCCGAAGGTTGGCCCTTTTGGTCGCCGCGTGACGGTCCTTTCCGGCCGCGGCCGCCCTTGCTTCTTTGACGACCCTTGTTGTCAAAACGGTTGACATCGTCTTGTCCGACCACATCTCCGTAGAGCGCATCTTCTGGGGCAGCTTCTTCTAGAATGGCGAACTTCTGGAGGTCGTCCGGCTTCTCTCCTCGGGCGTTCATCTCCATGATGTTGCGCACATCTTCCAAATCGATGGGCACAGGGGAGGTGCCGGGGTCGTCGAAGTATTGGAACCACATCCGCCCTCCAAAAATGTCGGTCTTAAAATGACCTGCCTTGCCCTTTCGGGTCATCAACTTGGTGCTCGGAGGGGGGAACTTAGCCACCGCCTCTTTGTATTGATCCAACTCAAAATTCAAGCAGCATTTGAGCTTGCCGCATTGGCCCGCCAATTTTTGAGGGTTGAGGGAAAGTTGCTGATACCGCGCAGCCCCAGTGGAGACGCTTCGGAAGTCTGACAACCATGTGGAACAGCACAACTCTCGCCCACAGACTCCAATGCCCCCAAGTCGCGCCGATTCTTGTCGGGCACCAATTTGACGCATTTCGATGCGGACCTTAAAGTCCGATGCCAATGCCCGCACCAATTCCCTAAAGTCCACGCGCTGCTCTGCCGTGTAGTAGAACGTACACTTGGTGCCGTCGCCTTGGAATTCCACATCGCCGAGCTTCATGTCCAACTTGTGCTCGGCCACAGTGAGTCTGGCTTTGGCCAAGGTCTCATCCTCCCTGTTCCGGGCGGCCTGCCAGGTTGTGATGTCATCCATCTCCGCCTTGCGAATCACTTTGCGGATTTCGTGGGTGTCTTTGACCCGCTTGGCCTTCATTTGGGCCCGCACGAGCTCGCCGGTGAGCGAAACAATGCCCATGTCTTCGCCGGGTACTGCATCGACCACGGCCACGTCGCCCGTTTGGACACGGCGCCCTTGCCCAATGCGATAAAACCCTTTGCGGTTGCGCTTGAACCGTACCTCCACAATGTCAAAAGCGCGTTGACCCTCTGGAATGGGCACCCCCTCCAGCCAGTCGAACACGGTCATGACATCGCAGCCGCTGTTGCCACAATTGCCGTTGGATTTACAGCCCATTGGCTTGCCATCCGGTCCCTTCTTACATGAGGCACATCCCATCTTCTCTCTCGGTCATCCGAGCCCAAAACCAGTTTTGGGCTTCACCCGAAGATAACGCGCCTCGGCGAGTGACTATCGCGGCCGATGGAGAAGTTCCATCATGCGCATGCTCAAATCCAGAAAAACAGTTCTGCCATAGACATTGCCCGAAACATCGCGCAGCGCCTTTTCCAGCTCTGACTGCATGTCCACCACATTCCCATGGTGGATGTATGCCGCAAATTTTTCTGCAAAACCCCGTTCTGAAGCGCGGAGGCGAACTGCTGAAGCGGCGCCATAATTGCCCACGATGCACTGGCGAACCATATGCAGCGCGTAAAGCAGGAATTGCTTTTGACTCTCCCTTCCCAAATCGTGAAAAGCGTCGGCCAAACCCGCAGCTTTACGCCCGTCCCGGGCAAAGGTGGTACGCATCCAATCCACGAACATGGCGAATTCACCTGCCGCATCTTCCCGCACCAATCGGCGGGCGCGGGCGAGGTCGCCCTCACACAGACCGACCGCATCAGTAACCTGCTCTCCTTGAGCCCCCAGCCCCTTTAACCAACTCCCCACCTCGGCGTCACCCACAGGCGGAATCGGCACAATTTGGGTGCGGCTCAAAATGGTCGCCAAAATATTCTCGGTATTGTCGGCCAAGAGGATAAAGACGGTCTTGGCAGGCGGTTCCTCAATCACCTTGAGCAACTTATTTGCCGTGTCTGTGCGCATCCATTGAGCGCCCCAAATGACCTGAACCTTCCATCCACCGGCATGTGCTGTGAGCGAAAGCCTGCGCAGGATATCAGATGCCTCGTGCACCGAAATAAAAGGCTGCTTGTTCCCCAAGGACATGCGGTCGCGCAAGTCGACCATGTCAAAGTGGGGGCCTTCCTCCATGAGCAATGCACGCCAAGTCCCTAACTGGTCGGCGCTGAGGGCCTTGTCTTTGCCTGGCGGCTTCACCACTGGATAGGTAAAGTGCAGGTCTGGGTGTTGTAACTGATCGTGCTGCTGGCAGGAGGGGCAGCTTCCACAGGGCCTTTCGGCTCCTTTTGTGGTGCAATGCAGACGTCGAGCGAGCGCCAACGCCAACGCCAAACCTCCCCGACCCGCAGGGCCGGTGAACAGCATGGCGTGGGCCAATGTCCCTTGGTCTGCGCGGTCCGCCAATCGGTCCGCCAGGGCTTCCTGGCCAACGGGCTTCCGCTTCAACTGCACTTCCATGACCCGAAGATAAAGGGGTTCACTCCGACGGTGACCAACGAATGCTGCACCGGAAGTCCCGCCCTGGAGCGCTGATTCCAGAGGCAAACACTTTGTAATGACGGTCCAGAGCATTGTGGACGCCGGCTGATACCGACACGCGGTCCGTCAGCCGCGCTTCTAAATCGATGCCCAAGGTCCACCAAGCGGGATTGCCATCTGGAAGGGCCTCCGCCAGGTTGTCGGTTGAGCCTGGACCATACCGGTCCAACGACTTTTTTCCACTCCACAGCCAATGCACTTCCGCCGAAAGCCAGTCCCAAGAGCGCCTGCCAGACAGCCTTCCGAATGCCGGCGGAATGTGCGCCAAAGGCCCCCGGTCCTTCATGTCCAGGCCTCGCGTAAAATTGGCGGTGGCCTTGAAGCGCCAGCCGGATTCCGGCGCGTACAACACACGCCACTGTGAGCCACTGATGGCCGCACGGCCAATGTTGGTGTTGACCTGAATCAGGTTGGTGTCTCCTTCCACCACAATGGTTTCGATGGCAGCGCCATCGGCACTAAAAAACACCGTGTCAACCGGAACTATTGCATCCCGCAATTCCGTGTAAAATCCAGATACATGGGCCTTGACCTGGCCATTTCTGCTCCTCCAAAAACCCCCCATCTCCAATCCCGACAGCCGCTCAGGCTTGAGTTGGTCGGAGGGAATCACGGCAAAACCATCCTTGGCGCGCACCTTGCCCACATCGTCTACGTTCGGATTGCGGAAGGCGGTGGACAGGACGGCATGCAGTCCGACGTGATCACGGGGTGACCAACGCAGGGTGCCGCTTCCAGTCAGGGCCCCCCGGTTGTAGGAGACTTGATCAAATGGCAATTCAAGTCCCGGCTGTGCATCAAATCGCGATTCAAGCCAGCCTTGGCTGTAACGCGCTGCCGCTTCGACCCTCCAGCGGTACCAGCGTCGTTCAACCCCTGTGTAAAGGGCGAGCGACCCCATCTCCGAGCCCCCGTTGGGGTAACGCGTCAGCGTGGGGGTGGTCAACCTCAGTCCGTCGGACCTGCGCTCCATCCAAGCTTCGGATTGGACCTCATCCATGCTCCAGTATGCGCCAATGGCTTTCCGCCACTGTCGCCTGCCCATCCTGTCTACATCGAGCGAAATGCTGCGCACGCCCACGCGTTCGTGTTGGACTTCCCGCTCTTGGGAACCAAAAAGGGCTTTGAGGCGAGACTCCTCAATGTGCTGCCATGCAGCCGTCAAGGCGACATTGCCCACAGACCTTACCCTCCCCGCGAACCGCGCAGAAACCAAGGTTCTTTTTTGGGGGCCGTAATCCCACTGGGCCCATTTGGGGCTCCCGTCGCTTGCCGCGTCATTCAGTCGATCGAACCGAGGGACGTTGGATCCAGTGCTGTGCTGAACGTTGAGCTCTACATGCCGTTCACGGTCTCCATAGCGCACCTTTTGAAGCAGGTCGATCTGATCGAAACCAGTTCCCGGCTGGACATCTGGGTCAGCATTGGCTTCCGCGCGGTCCGTGACTTCGAGGCCATTGACCTCTGTGGCCACCTCCCAAGGAACCCGGCCCCAATCTTCTGAACCATGCGGCCGCCAAGCCCCCATGCGCAAGTCGCCAAAATGTCTGGTGGTCACGCTGGTCAACACAGCTAAACGCCCTCGGGTGACTTCCGCATCCGCATGAAAAGTGGGGCTTCTTGAGGCTCCAGAATAAGAGAATTGTCCACGTGCCCTCGATCCAAATTCCCAACGTGGGGAGCGGCTTCGGTAGTGAATCACCCCTCCCAAGGCATCGCTGCCGAACTGCACGGAGCCCGCACCGTGGTGCACCTCCATCGAAGCGAGCACAAATGGATCAACCGTCATGGCGTTCTGCAAATGCCCGCTTCGGTAAATGGCATTGTTCATCCTTACCCCGTCGACCACAAGCAAAATGCGGTTGGCTTCGAATCCTCTCAACACAGGAGAGCCCCCGCCTTGTTGGCTCTGTTGGACGTGGACCTGCCCCGATTGCCAGAGCATGGTGGCGGCGTTCGTTGGAACCTCGCGTGCGACTTCGGATGCCGAAATGCGGCTGAGCGTTGCCGCCGAGGCCAGTTCCCTGAAGGGACGTGTGCCAGCGACCACCACCTCTGAAAGGTTCACGAGGTCGGGCACCAGGTTGATTTCCAGATCCAATTGAGCCTTGGGCATGGCGACCGATCGCGCGCTAAACCCCATGCTCCTCACCTGCAACGTGTCTCCTTGACGAATCAGGCTGTCCAACTGTAAACGGCCATCCATGTCCGTCATGCGCACCTCTCCATTGTTGTTGCGGATCACCGCCGCGGGGATCGGTTCGCCCATCTCATCTCTGACCTCGATGACCTGACTCAATAGCGGTTGCAACGCCCCAAAAAACAGGGCCATGCTCAATACTGCGCCAGCCGATACCGTGCTTTTAAGGTGCCAAGACCGCGCTGAGCACTTCCCACGAACGAATCGGACGCGGCGTAGAAAGGTGGAGCTGGAGATAGCGGACATGCTGAAGTACAAGCAAGTTTCGGGCATCGTGGGACAGCGTTTCGGCCTGTACCTCATCAAAATTCATGCCTTGAATTCTCAGGAAGTGTTCCGCTTCAGCCACCGAAAGGTAGTCTTCACCCAACGGAGGCCCAGACTCCCATTCGGCGGTGGCGAGGTTGAACCGTCCGAAACCCGGGGGCGCGGCCTGCGGAGCATCGGGCATCAAACCCGTCGCTGCGACCGATTCCACGAGAAAAGCCAAGTGCAACCTCCCAATGGTTGTCGCCTGTTCAATGCGGTGGGATGCCCTCCACAGCGCATCGAAAAGATCGGCGTGCGGTGTACCGCCATCCAAAGTCCTCAAAATGAACTCGGCCAAAAACATAGCCAATGCTCCCCTCGGGACTTCACCCGTAGTGAGGTCCTGCGCCAGCATCCGCTCCGCCCGGTCAAACTTGAAAAGGTCTTCCTTGATCAGCTTTAAGCCCACCAGGTCTAGCAAAGAAAGCGGGGCATAAAGGTTGCGGGACCGCCTGGAGCCTTTGACCCCTTCGCGCACCAGGCAGCCCACTATGCCATGCTCTCGTGAGAACACGCGCAAAATGGACACGCCATCCTTGTGCCGCACTGTCGTCAGTGCGATGGCGGGATGCTGAGGCGGCGTGTTTTGGCTCAATCTTCTTCTGTCGGGTCGAACAGGTTGCCGATCAGGTCCCCGAAGGTGACTTCACTGCCGACAATGGACTGTCCAATCTCGTTGAAAGCGGCCAATCCGTGCAACACAAATTCCATGGCGGCTGGACGGTCTTCTGCAGGCAGGTTTGGACAGTACTTGTCGACCACCTCTCCGAGACCATCTACGCCCGAAAGCGCCGCTTCGTAATCCTCGTCTGTTTGGTCCTTGAGCAAGGCGATTTCGTTGCGATTGAACCACGCCACAATGGGTTGGTAGGCGTCATCGACCTTGCCCTTTTTGATGGACTCCGGATCGGGAAATACCGCCGGGAACTCGCGCCGAATGGCCTGGCGCACCAATGCCAATGCCACCCCTGCAGCGCCTTCTTGCTCCCCTTCGTAAACGAGCTCGACCTTGCCGTTGACCGCAGGAATGACGGCCAACAAGTCGGTCAAACGCGCCGCAGTTCGGCCCGTTCCGTTGCGCAGGGTGCGCAATTCCCCCGCCGCGACGAGGTGCTCCAATGCACTAATGGTCAACCTCGCCGAGACTCCACTCCGCTCGTCAATGTGCTCGCTTTCGCGGGCCTCGAACGCCACGCGCTCCAAAATGCGCCGCACCTGACCCGGCACGACCACCCTTTCGCGCTGGCCGTCGGACAGCCGCGCTTCTTGATCCGTGATGGCCATTGAATCCTCCAAAGAATCCGGGTAGTGGGTCAGAATTTGACTTTGAATCCGGTCCTTGAGTGGGGTGATGATCGCCCCTCGGTTGGTGTAATCTTCCGGATTGGCCGTGAAGACAAACTGAATGTCAAGGGCGAGCCGCATTTGGAAACCCCGGATTTGGATGTCTCCCTCTTGAAGGATGTTGAAGAGGGCCACCTGAATGCGCGGCTGCAAGTCGGGCAACTCGTTGATGGCAAAAATGCAACGGTGACTGCGCGGGATGAGTCCAAAGTGCAAGGCGCGAGGATCGCTGTAATCCAGCCCTTCATTGGCTGCTTTAATGGGATCGATGTCTCCGATTAAATCTGCCACGCTCACATCGGGCGTGGCCAACTTCTCTACATAGCGTTCGCTTCTGTGCATCCAGCGGACTGGAGCTTTATCGCCCAGGCTTTCGACAATGGCGTGGCCTTGAGGGGTGATGGGTTCCAAGGGGTCTTCTGGAAGTGGGGATCCCTCCAATACGGGCACCCATTCGTCCAATAGGTCAGTGAGGCCCCGCGCAATTCGCGTCTTGGCTTGGCCCCGCAGACCGAGCAGGTTCATGCTGTGACCCGCCAGAATGGCGCGCTGCACCTCTGGAATAACTGTGTCGTCATAACCGATGATGCCTTCGAACATGGGTTCGCCTGAAGAGAGCCGGTCTATAAGGTTGGCACGCAGCTCCTCGCCAATAGATCGGGAGGTATAGTCCGAGGCGCGGAGGGCGCCCAAGGTGGCTGCTGTGGGTTGTGGGTTGCTCATGTATGGGGCGTCGTATTCAACGGGTTTTACCGCGTCGGTTCCGTTCAAAATCAGAGAAAATGGTGTCGCCTAGGCCCTTCAATCCTGTAAAAAAGGCCCGTCCTCCGTTGGCTTCCGTGAAGTCGGAAACAAAGCGCTGAAGCGCGGGGTCGGTGGCGATCATGAAAGTCGTGATGGGGATGCCAAGCTTTCGGCACTGCCGCGCAAGATTGTGGCATTTCCCCGTGATGTAAGGGTCGAGCCCAAAGCTGTTTTTGTAATAGCCGTCGGGCTCCTTGAGGCAGCTGGGCTTGCCGTCGGTGATCATGAAGATCTGGCGGTTGGGGGTCTTGCGCCGACGGAGAATATCCATGGACCGTTCGAGTCCCGCCACAGTGTTGGTGTGAAAGGGGCCCACCTGCAAGTAGGGCAAGTCGCCGATGCTCACTTCCCACGCGTCGTCACCAAAAACAACAATGTCCAGGGTGTCCTTGGGGTATTTGACCATCACCAATTCCGCCAAGGCCATCGCGACCTTTTTTGCCGGCGTGATGCGGTCCTCACCATAAAGAATCATGCTGTGGCTGATGTCGATCATCAGCACCGTAGCGGTTGTGCTGCGGTGCTCGCGGTCTTCCACCACCAGGTCGTCTTCGGTCAGCATAAACCCTCCACGGCCACTGGCAGCGCCGGGTCCGTGGTGAATCTGTGCGTTGCGCAATGAGGCCCCAAAATCCACCTGGTCGAGCTTGTCGCCAAACCGGTATGGACGTCGGTCTTCGGAAGGCTCATCGCCTTGGCCGCGCTCGCGGGTGCGGTGTTTGCCTTGATTGCCCTTTCGCAGGTTGCCAAAAATTTGGTCCAAGGCCCGCCTGCGCATGTGCTGTTCCCCGCGCGATCCCAACTGGATGTTGCCGCCTTCCGAACCTGTCGATTCGCGCAGATATCCCTTGGCCTTGAGGTCTTCAAAGAAATCGTCTAGGGTGTAATCAGGCTCGGTCAACCCGTGTTGGTCGTCCAAGGCACGCATCCATTCCATGGCCTCCTCTACGTCACCGCTGGTGTGGGTCACCACTTCAGTGAACAACTCAAGGAGCCGCTCAAAAGGGGTGCGGCGGTCTTGGTCCGGGCGGGTGGCGTGAAATTGAAATCCGAGCATTGGGCACCTTGGGGTTGCGCCCCCCAAGCTAAGAGGGAACCGATGGAAGGCCCAGAGGTTCACACCCCTGTCCAACACAAAAACTGCCAACTGTCCTGAACCGCCACGGCAGAGCCGTGTTAACTTTCCGACGGGAAGCCTGAGCCCAAGCTTGCGGCCCAAAAATCCCACCTTGTACCCGATGAACAGGACAGCATGACACCACCGACCGAATTCCCGTCCTCCGCGCGCAAAGCGACCCGGCCCGTCCACATTGGTGCTGTTCAAGTTGGAGGCGATGCGCCGGTCGTGCTGCAATCCATGACGACGGCCGATACCATGGACATCGAAGCCACTGTGGCCGAGTCTTTGCGCATGATCGAAGCGGGCTGCCAGATAGTGCGCATCACCGCACCCAGCAAAAAGGAGGCCCTGGCCCTTGGAGAAATTCGGGCACGCCTTGATGCGGCCGGGCACGCCGGCGTCCCACTGGTGGCCGACATTCACTTTACCCCCAATGCCGCAGAAGTCGCCGCGGACCACGTCGAGAAAATCCGCGTGAATCCCGGCAATTATGCCGACAAGAAAAAATTCGAGACGCACGAGTACACACCGGAAACCTACTCGGCCGAATTGGAGCGCATTCGGGAGCGCTTCACACCCCTAGTGCGCAAGTGCAAAGCCTTGGGCAGGGCCATGCGCATTGGCACCAACCACGGATCGCTTTCCGACCGGATCCTGAGCCACTACGGTGACACTCCGCTCGGAATGGTTGAGAGTGCCATGGAATTCTTGCACATCTGCAGGGACGAGGACTACCACGATATCGTCCTCTCTATGAAAGCCAGCAACCCGCAAGTCATGGTGCAAGCCTACCGTATGCTCGCCGACCGAATGGCCGATGAAGGCATGGCTTACCCCCTGCACCTCGGGGTGACCGAGGCTGGGGAAGGGGAAGACGGGCGCATCAAGAGCGCAGTGGGCATCGGCACGCTGCTGGCTGAAGGCTTAGGGGACACCATTCGTGTGTCACTGACCGAGGCACCAGAAGCCGAGATTCCTGTTGCTCGCATGCTGGCGGAACTGGCGGAAGAAGCCCGCCAAATGCCTCCGCTGTCCGCGGTGTCTGGCGGTGCAACGGGCGAGGAGCGTTACACCTACCAACGCAGGGCCACCCGCACGGTGGGGCCTGTGGGTGGCGGTCAAGTTCCGGTGGTGTGCCACGACTTGACCGGCAGGCCTTTGACCCCTGCAGGGCTTTACGGCCTGGGCCACCGCTATCAAACCAACCTGGACAAATGGGAGGCAGAAGATGCGGCCTGCGACTTGATCCTCATTGGCGATCGAACCTGCGATTTTGCGCTGCCTGGATGGATCCGCGCCATTCAAGACGCCCCCACTTGGCAATCGGCGTCTCAGCGCCCCGAACGCCACCATCCCGCATGGGATTGGGACGCCTACTTGGCGGCGAGAGCGGCCAACGCACTGGACGGCACATTCAATGTCTTGTCCTGCGACGCGGTCACATTGAATGCTGAGCAAGCAGCCACCTTGGCCACTTGGAACAACGACCCCACGGTACTGATGCTCTCCGCTGCCCGCGCAGACGCCCTATCCGTGCTTCGCTCTGCCTTTCACCTCTTGCAGCACGCCGGTTGCGACATGCCCGTCATTGTGCACCAAGACTATGGTGCCACTGATGCGGAGCGGATTCAACTGCAAGCCTCAACAGAAATGGGCGGCCTACTGTTGGATGGATTTGGAGACGGCGTTGGTTTTGGCGCAGCGGTGGGAGTAGAAGGTGGATTGCGCTTTCTGAACCGCACTGCTTTTGGCATCCTTCAAGCCACGCGCACGCGCATCAGCCGGACCGAGTACATCAGCTGCCCTTCATGCGGCCGCACCCTGTTTGATCTGCAAGAGACCACTGCCCGCATTCGGGCCGTAACGGATCACCTGAAGGGCATCAAAATTGGCATCATGGGCTGCATCGTCAACGGGCCTGGAGAAATGGCCGATGCCGATTATGGCTACGTAGGGACAGGGCCGGGAAAAATCACCCTCTACAAAGAGAAAGAAGTCGTGGAGCGGAATATTCCGGAGGACGAGGCTGTCGACGCGCTCATCAACCTGATTCGGACACACGGCGACTGGGTGGAAGCACCCGCCGCGAAAGTTTAGACTTCGGTCACCGGTTCACCCGCAGGGTCACTGGCGGGAACAGTCCCTTCCTCAGGACCTTCATTCGGCGCGGATTGCGACCACTTTGAACCGCTTCCCAGCCAACTTTTCTGGCGCAGGACAATCCAAGCCACCCCACAGGTTATGGCCACGTCTGCAATGTTGAAGATGGGTGGAAAGACCTCTTGTCCTACCCACGTGTCTACTGGCCACCATTCCGGCCAGCGCACCGTGATGTGCAACATGTCGACCACATTTCCCCGAAACCAAGGTGCATAGCCTCCCCATTCGCCTCTCCAAGACCAATCAGCAGCCTGACCGAAAGAGCTTCTCGTAAAAATTCGGCCATAGCAGATGCTGTCCACGATGTTGCCCGCCGCACCAGCGAGAATTAAAGCCAGTGCTTGCCGGAATCCTCGGGGCGCCCCCTGCTTGGCCACCCTCGCCACATGAATGGACAACAAGACCACTGCGACAATTCTGAAGGCGGTCAAGAGGTATTTGCCCGAAGCCCCCGGCAAGGCCCAACCAAAGGCCATGCCGTCGTTTTCTATAAACTGAATGTCGAATGCTCCTGGAATCCAAGTCACCCGCTCCGTCAAGCTGAAACCCAACTTGATGAACACCTTGACGGCTTGATCCAACAGCAATACCACCGCAGCGATGGCTGCGACATAAGCCGGGCGGCTATCTGCGCTCAACGCCTGTCCTGCTGATTTTTGGCCTCGATGGACATCGTGGCATGCGGGACCAAACGCAGGCGTTCCTTGGCAATCAACTTGCCCGTTACCCGGCATACCCCGTAGGTCTTGTTTTTGATTCGCAGCAAAGCGTTCTCCAAGTTCATGATGAACTTTTGCTGACGTGCGGCCAATTGGGCCGTCTCCTCGCGGCTCATGGTTTCGCTGCCATCCTCCATCATTTTGAACGTTGGCGCTGTGTCCTCAGTCCGGTTGTCGTCCTCGTAGGAAAGTGAGCGCTGGAGTTGGTCGTAGTCAGAACGTGCCTGTTCCAACTTGTTGTTAATGAGGGCTGCAAACTCCTGAAGGTCTGCGTCCGAAAATCGCGTTTCAGCCATGTTTCATTGAATGGGGACCATGGAAATCGCCACGGTCAGATGTGCTTCCAATTCCTCGCGCTCCACTTCGGCGCCCATGGGGGACCATTCCAACTGCTCTGCGAGAGTTTCGGTTCGAATATAGTCCAAATTGAAAGCCACAGATTCTTGCAATTCGCTGGGGCCATCCAAGGTCAATGCGATGCGGTCCGTTACTTCCAGCCCAGCGTCTTTCCGGCGCTGCTGGATCCGGTTGACCAGCTCCCGGGCAAGGCCCTCTGACCTCAATTCCGGGGTGATCTCAATGTCCAGCGCCACTGTCAAACCTCCTTCGCCAGCCACCAGCCATCCGGGGATGTCCTCCGTGAGCACCTCAACGTCATCAAGGGTGACTTCTACTGTGCCGGTCTCTATGGTCAATTCAATGGCGCCGCGCTGTTCCAATGCACGGATGTCGTCTTGACCAAGCGCCGCAATGCCCGCCGCTACCTGCTTCATTTGCTTTCCGAATCGCGGGCCCAGCTTTTTAAAATCCGCCTTGAGCTTTTTGGTCAAAATTCCGCTGTCCTCTGCCAAAGGCTCGACAGACTTGACGTTCACCTCGCCCTTCACGAGTTCAGAGACCGCCGCAAGCCGGTCGCCAAACCCAGCGTCCAAAACAGGAACTAAAATCCGCTTCAAGGGCTGTCGCACCTTGATTTTCTCTCGCTTCCGAAGGCTGAGCGTGAGCGAGCTGAGTTTTTGGGCGAGGCCCATGCGCGCTTCCAGCTCTGCGTCTTGCAGTTGTGCGTCCACTGCCGGCCAATCGGCCAAATGCACGGAGTCCACGCCTCCCAGGTCTTGCCACAGACGGTCGGAGTGGAAGGGGGCGATGGGCGACATCAACACCGAAACCGTCTGAAGACAGGTGTGCAGAGTCGCATAAGCAGCAGATTTGTCTTCGTCTGAGTCGCTTTTCCAGAACCGGCGGCGCCCCAAACGGACGTACCAATTGCTCAGGTCATCCACCACAAAAGACTGAATGGTCCTTCCTGCCCGCGTTGGCTCAAAGGCGTCAAAAGATGCCTGGACCTCGGAGATACAAGTATGCAGTCTGCTTAATATCCAACGGTCCAACTCTGGACGGGTCTCGGCAGCCGGTGCGTCGGCAGCCGGGTCAAAACCGTCGATGCCCGCATACAGCGCCAAGAAGGCGTAAGTATTGTGCAACGTGCCAAAGAACTTGCGCTGGACCTCTGCGATGCCTTCCGTATCAAACCGCAGGTTGTCCCATGGCTGGGCATTGGTGATCATGTACCAGCGCGTAGCGTCGGGACCAAACCGCTCCAGTGTTTCAAACGGATCCACGGCATTGCCCAGACGCTTGGACATTTTCTGTCCCGCTTTGTCTAAAACAAGACCGTTCGACATCACCGTGCGGAAGGCCACTTGATCAAAGACCATGGTGGCGATGGCATGCAACGTGTAGAACCATCCACGGGTCTGGTCGACGCCTTCGGCAATAAAATCGGCTGGAAAAGACAGGCCCCCATCGGGTCCGTCAACGCGGTCCTTGTTTTCAAAAGGATAGTGCCACTGGGCATAGGGCATGCTGCCAGAATCGAACCAGACATCGATCAGGTCAGACTCACGGCGCATGGGCCGCCCATCCGATGCCTTCAAGACAATTTCGTCGACCACATGCTTGTGCAGGTCAATGTGCGCATAGTTGGCGTCCGACATGTCACCGGGTACGAAGTCGGGAAACGGGTGGGCGGCCATGAGGCCGGCTTCCACCGCTTCTGTGCACGCTGCATACAGCTCTTCTACGGAACCCATGCAGCGCTCTTCACTGCCGTCTTCTGTTCGCCAAATGGGGATGGGGATGCCCCAGTATCGCGAGCGGCTCAGGTTCCAATCGTTTAAGTTCTCGAGCCACTTTCCAAAGCGCCCTGAGCCCGTGGCGGCAGGTTGCCACTGTATGGTCTGATTGAGCGCCTGCATCCGCTCCTTCGCGGCTGTAGCCCGAATGAACCAACTGTCCAAGGGGTAATACAGCACAGGGCGGTCTGTACGCCAGCAATGCGGATAGCTGTGCTTGTATTTCTCCACCAAAAATGCGCGGCCACGGGTTTTGAGGTCAATGGCGATCTCGACGTCTACAGACCTCTCCGGAGCGTCGCCGTCGTGGTATTCCTGCTTGACAAATCGACCAGCCAAAGGCCCGCACTCAGGGCGGAATCGCCCCTGGAGGTCCACCAAAGGAACGCCTTGGCCGTTGCCGTCGTCAACGAGCAAAGGAGGCACCCCTGCTGCAACGGCCACCCGGGCGTCATCTGCGCCAAAAGTGGGGGCGGTATGCACAATGCCCGTGCCGTCCTCGGTGGTGACAAAGTCGCCTGCAATCACCCGGAATGCCTGGTCGGCATCGCTCATAGGCTGGGCCCATGGAATGAGCTGCTCATAGCAGATGCCCACCAAATCCGATCCTTTGACAGTGGCCAATACCTCCGATTCGGGTGCATTCTTGCCGGAAAAGTGCTTGGCAAAGAGGGCTTCTGCCAACACGACGGTGCCTTCTTCGCCCGTATACCTGTTTGCGGTGCGGACGATGTTGTAGGAGATGTTGGCCCCTACGGTGAGGGCGGTGTTGGAAGGCAAGGTCCAAGGCGTGGTGGTCCAAGCCAGCAAGTCCACGGGCTGGCCTTCTGTGGCTCCGTTGGTCCAGCCGCTGAACCGACCGGCATCGGCTGCAACCACCCGGAACTGTGCCACCACTGTCGTGTCGGTCACATCGCGGTATGCCCCAGGTTGGTTGAGTTCGTGGCTGCTGAGGCCCGTTCCAGCTTTCGGGCTGTATGGCTGAATGGTGTAGCCTTTATAAATCAGCCCTTTGGAGTACAACTGAGAGAGCAGCCACCAGACGCTCTCCATGTATTTGGGATCGTAGGTGACGTAAGGGGCGTCCATGTCGACCCAATAACCCATTCGGCGCGTCAGGTCGTTCCATTCTTCTGTGTAACGCATCACCGACTCTCGACACGCGTTGTTGTATTCCTCCACCGAAATGGTGCGGCCAATGTCCTCTTTGGTGATTCCCAATGCCTTTTCGACACCCAACTCCACAGGAAGACCGTGGGTGTCCCATCCGGCTTTGCGCTCTACGCGCTCTCCTTTGAGTGTGCGGTAGCGGCAAAAAATGTCCTTGAGGGCGCGGCCCATGACGTGGTGAATGCCGGGCTTGCCGTTGGCAGAAGGGGGGCCTTCAAAGAAGACGAATCTGTGGTCGGTTGGGCGCGACTCCACACTCCTGCGGAATACGTCACCTTCCTCCCATTGCTGCATCACCTCCTGTGCGATGCCAGGAAGGTCGAGGGGGCCTCTTTCGGGAAATCGTCGGGTCATCGTGCTGGTCAACCGATCCAACCCAGGGCTGGGTGAAACCGGTCGCGCGAAGATAGCCCGGACCCGCAGGGCAAGGAACCCTTAGACCCGGCTGATTTTTAACATGTTGGACATGCCCGCCTCTGCAATGGGCATGCTGGCAACGTGGATGATGTAATCGCCGCTTGACACCTTTTCTGCCCGTTGCAACAGGGTCTTGACATCCGAAATGGTGTGGTCGGTTGAAATCATCTTGTCGTAGTGGAATGCTTCAACACCCCAGCATAAGGCCATTTGCCCCATGATTTGACGGTTTCCCGTGAACACATAAATCAGGGCCTTGGGGCGCTGACTTGCCACCTTGTAAGCTGTATAGCCTGAAAACGTCATGGTCACAATCGCCGATGCCTTGACCCGCTCTGCAAGGTCACAGGCATTGTAGCAAATGGCATCCGTCACAAAACGCTCAGGACGGTCGTCCTCAAAGGCCATGTTTCTGTGGAAGATGTGGTCTTCCTTTTCGATCTCCATGACAATGGAGCACATGGCTTTAATGACCTCAATAGGATGGGCTCCTACCGACGTCTCACCGCTGAGCATGACCGCGTCTGCACCGTCCAATACCGCATTGGCCACGTCGGTCACCTCTGCGCGGGTAGGCGCAATGCTCTCAATCATGGACTCCATCATCTGAGTGGCCACAATCACAGGCTTTCCGCTGCGCTGGCACAACCCAATGATGCGCTTCTGAATCATCGGCACCTTCTGCATGGGCACTTCCACACCCAGGTCACCTCGCGCAATCATAACGGCGTCAGTGGCTTCGACAATCCCCTCTAAATCATCCACCGCCTCGGGCTTTTCGACTTTGGCCACAACACGGGCATGGCTCCCCGCCTTGGCGATGCGGTCCTTGAGGTCGATCACATCAGCGGAGGTCCGAACAAAACTCAATCCGACCCAATCCACGCCCAGACCCAACGCAAAATCGAGGTCTGCGCGGTCCTTATCTGTGAGGCTCGGCAAGCTGATGTCTGTAGAGGGCAGGTTGAGTCCCTTGCGAGAGGAGAGAATGCCTCCGTGCACCACCGTGCACTTCACGGTGTCCTTTCCATTGGTTTCTTCGACGCGCAATTTGAGTTTGCCATCGTCCAACAAGACCGGCTCGCCGGGCTTAACATCCTCTGCGAAATGGACGTAATTGGTCCAAGCCTCTGAGCTGTTCCCTTCTTCTGTCCCCACGTGAATGGTGAACTCGCTGCCGGCCTTCAAGTCGGATTCAGCCGCCATAGGGCCGACCCTCAGCTTGGGCCCTTGCATGTCTGCCAGCAAAGCGGTGTGGGTGCCTAGCTTTTTGTCCACCTCACGAACACGCTCTACCGTCGTGGCATGGGTGGGGTAATCGCCATGAGAAAAGTTGAGGCGGATCACATTGACCCCCTCTTTGATCATGCCTTCAAGCACTTCAGACGAAATGCTCGCTGGACCAACAGTGGCAATGATTTTGGTAAACTTAACTGGCATGGTTCAATTCTATTTTTCGAGCCTTATTCGTAGTACAACACCTCTGGCTGCGTGATGGCAGAAGCCGCGACGGGAAAGCAAGCTGCTACCCTCCGCATGGCACGCAATGCCTCCATCAACGATTCTGCCCTTTCGCCCATCATTGATTCTACCCGAATCAGGTAATCAAAGTGGACCAGCGTGGGGATCATTGCCCCTTCCGGTACCCGATTCCATATCACATCGAAGGTGTAGCCTTCTTCTTCGTCTTGATGACGCCAGACACAATGTCGGGTCATAGGACGCTTCTTTTTGTGCGTCACCTCCAGCTCAACGTGATACCCGAGGTGTGTACCGAGTGTGCGATTGAGGTTCCAGCAAAACTTGTGCCCGGCATCAGTGCAGCTGACACCCAGAAAGGCATAAGGAATGGTTTCATCCCCGATGTCGAGTTGGACAGTGCGCATGGGCGGGGACCCGTTCTAACTGGAGCCCTAATCGTCGCCGAAGATATGACGACAGGCCTCGCGGGCCGCAGCCTGCTCGGCCGACTTTTTGGATGGGCCATCTGAAGTGCCCATCACCTTCCCTCCAACCAAGACTTGCATCTGATACAATTGCTGCCCATCCCGCTTGAATTCGCGGATCACATTGAACTGCACCTTGCGCTTTCTCTTCTGTCCCCACTCGTGCAATTTGCTCTTAAAGTCTACTGTAGCCTGGATACGTGTGTCCAAATCGAACCTCTTGAGCAACTTGAGCACCGCGCGTTGGGTCCGTCTGAAACCCCTGTCCAAGTAGACCGCGCCAACCAAAGCCTCCATGGCATTGCCGCGAAGCGAGGCATGTACCGCGCCTTTTCCGGTCTGCGCATCGAGCAAATGCTCCACGCCAATTTCCTCGCCCAGAAAATTCAAGGCCTCCCTGCTAACCAAGCGGGCTTTCATTCTGGTCATCTCGCCCTCATCGTCATTGGGAAACTTGCGGAACAGCATGTCGACCACAATCATGTCAAGGACAGAATCACCCAAAAACTCCAAGCGCTCGTTGCTAGGCAGTCCATCGCGCTGGCAATCCGTAGAGCTGGAATGCCTGAGCGACTCACGATAAGGCTCCAAGTTGCGGGGCCTGACCCCAAAGTGCCGGCGTATGAACCGACGTATGCGTTTTTCTCGACTGTCCCTGCGCCCCAGCGCCATCAGAACTTGCGAACGATGACCGAAGCGTTGTGGCCGCCGAAGCCAAAGGTGTTGGACAAAGCCGCCCTTACTGGACGTTCACGCTTCACATTGAAGGTGTAATCCAAGTTTTGGTTTAAGGCCGGATCGGGATCGGTGGAATTGATCGTGGGAGGCACCACATCTTCGGTTACTGCCATGATGCAAGCCAAGGTTTCGATGGCTCCCGCAGCACCCAAGAGGTGTCCGGTCATCGACTTGGTACTCGAAATACTCAGCGATGGGGCATGTTCTCCAAAGACCTCTTCAATGGCTTTGACCTCGGCCAAATCCCCCAAAGGAGTCGATGTTCCGTGGACATTGACATAATCCAACTCGTCCGGTGACATGCCGGCATCCTGCAAGGCTGCTCGCATCACATTGCGTGCCCCCAGCCCTTCTGGATGAGGCGCCGTCATGTGGTGGGCGTCAGCAGATGCCCCTCCACCCATGACCTCACAAATGATGTGGGCGCCACGTGCTTGAGCGTGTTCCAGAGACTCCAAAACCAATGCGCCCGCCCCTTCTCCAAGGACAAACCCATCTCGGTTGACGTCAAATGGACGCGAAGCCACACTGGGGTCATCATTGCGGGTGGACAATGCCTTCATGGCACCAAAGCCGCCGATTCCAGCCTCGACCACCGCAGCTTCTGCACCTCCACTAATCATGGCATCGGCTTTGCCGTACCTGATGGCTGTGAACGCATCGATGATGGCATTGGTCGCGCTGGCACAGGCCGAAACGCAGGCGTAATTCGGGCCCCGGAATCCGTATTCCATGCTGATGTGACCGGCGCAAATGTCACCGATCATCTTTGGGATAAAGAAGGGGTTAAAACGCGGGGTGCCGTCTCCCTGGGCAAAAGCCGTGATCTCCTGCTGAAACGTGAACAGGCCACCAATGCCACTGCCGAAAATGACCCCTACCCGATCTGGGTCAGGGTTGGATTCGACGAGACCGGATTGAGCCACAGCTTGTCTGGCCGCCACAATGCCGTATTGGGCATAGGGGTCCAACTTGCGTGCCTCCTTCCTGTCGAAGTGTTCACTGGGGTCCCAGTCCTTGATTTCGCAGGCAAACTGCGTCTTGAACTTGGATGCATCGAAACGGGTGATGGGACCAGCGCCGCTGACCCCGCGTTTCAACGCGTCGAAGTAAGAGGGAACGTCCTTGCCTAACGGTGTGAGGCAACCCATCCCCGTGATGACGACACGGTTCAGCTCCATAGCGGGGCTTACTTTGCGTTTTCGATGTACTCGATGGCTTGACCGACCGTGCCGATTTTCTCGGCTTGGTCATCGGGGATAGCGATGTTGAATTCCTTTTCGAATTCCATGATCAACTCAACTGTGTCGAGCGAATCCGCTCCGAGGTCGTTGGTGAATCCAGCCGCATCGTTCACTTCGGAAGCTTCTACGCCGAGCTTGTCGACGATGATTGCGGTCACTTTTTCGCGGATATCAGACATGATTAAAGGTGTTGCGAATGCGGTGCAAAGTAAACGCCTCTCTTTTAAGTGTCCGACCCCAAAAACAATGATTCGTCAAAGTTCCCTTTTTTTTGGTTGAAAACAACCCTAAGCCTCTTTAAATCAGTGTTTTGAAACAACCACTATTTATCCCCTTTTTGGTAATGTGTACAAATTTCGTCCAACGTTTTGCGCGAAAGATTAGGCACTGTGGTTCCATTTGCGGGCCATCCGACCGGTATGTTCAGAAAAGCGCGCTCATTGTCGGGACGGCCAAGCAGTGACCCCAGAAAATTCATCGGAGAAGGCGTATGAGTCAGCGCAGCAATGCCCACCTCATGCAGGGCTGCCAGCAGCAAGCCGACTGCGATTCCACAACTTTCTTGCACGTAGTAGTTCGGGTGGCGGTCACCGGATTCTGGGTCGACCTCATAGACCCTTCTAAAGACAATGATCAAAGCAGGGGCCTCTTCAATGAAAGGCTTGATGTGGTCTGTTGCCAAGGGGGCAAGGTCCTCGAGCCAACGTTCGGACATCCGCTCGGTGTAACTCCGCAGCTCTTCCTCTTCAACAGCCTGTCGAATGCGCGCCCGCAGATCAGGATCTGTGACGATGCAAAAACTCCATGGCTGTTTATGGGCTCCGCTGGGCGCTGTACCTGCGATTTGAATGGCCCGTTCCAATAATTCCAATGGAATGGGTTCTGAACTAAACGTGCGAACACTGCGTCTGTTCGACAGGTGTGCATACATGGCATCCAGCCTCTCGCGCATTTCCTCGCTGGATTGGCGCGGCAGGTTGTAGGGAATGTGGGGGGTGTCCTCGGACGTCATCGTCCCTGCAATTTGGCCTTGATGTTGCGCATGAGGTCGGAAGCGTAGACAAAAGTGTCCAGCTCTTTGACGCCGCTGTCCAAAATGCCCTTGCGGTCACCGCGCCAAGCCACACTCCCTTTATGAAGAAAGTGGATGTTGTCCCCGATCTCGATCACGCTGTTCATGTCGTGAGAAATGACCACCGTGGTGGTTTTGTACTCCTGAGTCAGGTCGCGAATCAGGTTGTCAATAACGATGGCCGTTTGTGGGTCCAAGCCGGAATTGGGCTCGTCGCAAAACAAATAGCGCGGACGCCCTACGATGGCGCGGGCCAACGCCACCCGTTTTTGCATGCCCCCTGATATTTCTGCAGGAAAACGGTGCTCCGCCCCTTCAAGCTCCACCCGCTTGAGGCATTCCATAGCACGCTCCGTGCGCTCCTCCGTCCCCATCGAACTGAACATCCGCAGGGGAAACACCACGTTTTCCAAAACCGTCATGGAATCAAATAAGGCGCCCCCTTGGAAGAGCATGCCGATTTGCAACCGAATGCCCTCGCGTTCCTTAGGCGTCAACCCAGTGAAGTCCTCGCCAGCGTATTGAATGGTGCCCGCATCCACTTCTAGCAAGCCTACAATGCACTTGGTCAGCACCGACTTTCCGGAACCACTGCGGCCAATGATGAAATTGACCTGGCCGGCATCAAATTTCGCGTCGATGCCGTGCAAGACCGCTTTCTCTCCAAACGCCTTGTCTACCCCACGGACCTGAATCATGTGAGCAGCAGTTGTGTGATCACCAGATTGGCCACCATGACGATGACCACGCTGTATACCACGGCTTTCGTACTCGACCGACCCACTTCTTTGGCGCCTCCAGAAGTATGGTATCCGTGGTAGGCACTGACGCTGGTGATGATCAGAGCAAACAAACAAGTTTTGATCAGGGCGTAGGTCACGTCAAAGGAGCGAAAGTCCATCTGAATGCCGTATTCGTAATCCGCCAAGCTGCTCAGGTCGGCCGCCATGCAAATCCAAGCACCTGCACCAATACCGAGTACCATGGCTACAATCACGAGGAAGGGGAAAATGAAAACGGCGGCGATCAACTTAGGCAGCACCAAGTGGGAGATGCTGCGCACACCCATGACTTCAAGGGCATCGATTTGCTCTGTCACCTGCATCGTTCCAATCTGCGAGGCAATGTTGGAGCCGACCTTCCCAGAAAGGATGACAGGAATAATCGTGGGGGCAAACTCCAGGATCATGGTTTGACGCACAGTGAATCCTATGGTGTAAGCCGGCACCCAGCCGACCACCTGGTGCGCGGTTTGAATGGCGATCACTGCTCCCATGAACACACTGAGCAACGCCACAATGCCCAAACTTTGGACACCAATGGCCTCCAACTCAACGGCGGTTGCTTGCGCAAAGACGCGGCCTTTTTGCGGTCGCCGTAGCGCCGATGCCATGAACGCGAAATAGCGGCCAATATGGAATAGCAGTCCCATGCGTCTCAACGAAGGTACACACCGACCGACCCGGCGCCGCAGGGATTGTGAATTCTCGACCTCAGACGAGGGGCTCTCCGCGATCGGTCTTGAGCTGCGAGACCAATTGCTTGACCCACTGTTCCTCGTTGCGCGGACAAAGCAACAGTGCGTCTGGGGTATCCACCACGATAAAGTCTTGCAACCCCTTGGCCACGACCAGCTTTCCGCCATCTGCAGCCACCATAAGGCCTGTTGCACCATCACCCATGAAATTCACACCGCTCAGCGCATTGCCGTTGGCATCCTTCTCGAGCTTGTCGTAGAGTGAACCCCAAGTTCCAAGGTCACTCCAGCCAAAATCACCGAGCACGACCCCCACGTTTGGTGCGCCTTCCATGATGCCGTAGTCGACGGATATGTTCTCCGCTGCACCGAAAATAGACAGCACCGCATCGGCCTCCCTTCCCGTCCCCAAATCAGCAGCGCGCTCGAGAAATAAGGCATGCAAATCGGGCAATTGCTCAGCGAACCTCTCTTGAATGGTGTTGAGCGACCAAATAAAAATCCCGGAGTTCCAACAGAAGTCCCCCGACGAGATGAACTGCTCGGCAAGGTCCTTATTGGGTTTCTCGGTGAAGGTCCGGACTTGCTGCAGCCTTTCATCGTGTGCCCCTGGCAGCTCCTCGTATTGGATGTACCCATAGCCTGTATCAGGACGGGTTGGGGTGATGCCCAGCGTCAAGAGCTGTGCCGTCTCTGAAGCCTGCTGTACGGCTACGTCCAGCACCTCACGAAAGCCCTCCTCGTCTTCAATGAGGTGGTCCGCTGAAGCCACAATGATCGTGGCATCGGGGTCATTTTTTGCGATTCGATGGTGGGCATAAGCAAGACATGGCGCGGTATTGCGCATAAAGGGCTCGCACAAAATGTGATCTTCCGGCAAGTCGGGCAACTGGGCCATGACCTCGTCTTTGTAGCGCACGTTGGTCACAACGTACATGCGGTCATAAGGGAGCGTGGGCTCCAGCCTGTCGGCCGTCATTTGAATCAGCGTCCGACCACGGTCAAGGATGTCAAGAAATTGCTTGGGACTGCCCGATCGGCTCATCGGCCAGAAGCGGGATCCGACGCCTCCCGCCATGATGACGGCATATGTGTGGTCGTGTAGGGCCATGGACTCGTTCCTTTCCAAGATTGCGACGGTAAAGGTAGCCCTTGCTCAATAGGAGAATGGGCTTCGGAAAAGGAAGGGCACGTCTTGCACTTCGGTTTTCGTTTCCGCTTGGCGCGGTGCACATGCCGTGGGGGACCACAATCGACCAGTAAAACGGCCAACAGCAGCAACGCCAAAATCCGAAGCCCGCTGTACTTGAAGGTGGCGCTCATTGGGCACCGGTCATATTGGCCGGCACCACCCAGCGATCGTATTCCTCTTCGGTGAGGTGGCCAAGCCCGATCGCCGCAGCTTTCAGCGTCGTGCCCTCTTCGTGGGCTTTTTGAGCAATGGCCGCCGCCTTGTAGTAGCCGATGTGGGGATTCAACGCCGTGACCAACATTAAACTGTCGCCCAGCAATTGGTCAATGCGCGCACGATTCGGTGTGATTCCCGCGACACAGCGGTCTGCAAACGAGGCACACGCCTCGCCCAGGAGCCGCGCAGATTCCAAGATGTTCCGCGCCATCATCGGCTTGAAAACATTGAGTTCGAAATGCCCTTGAGCACCTCCAATGGTCACGGCCACGTCGTTGCCCATCACTTGGGCGCAGACCATGGTCAAGGCCTCGGCTTGGGTCGGATTGACCTTGCCTGGCATGATGCTAGAGCCGGGTTCGTTTGCAGGCAGAGACAGTTCGCCGATGCCACTTCGGGGACCGCTGCCCATCATGCGGATGTCGTGGGCAATTTTGTTGCAGCTGACAGCGAGTTGCTTCAGCGCTCCGTGGGCCTCCACTACAGCGTCGTGTGCCGCCAAAGCCTCAAACTTATTGGGGGCAGTCACAAAGGGATGTCCCATCGACTCTGCCATGTAGGCGGCCACTTTTTCCGCGTATCCTTCCGGTGCGTTCAGCCCTGTGCCGACCGCCGTGCCCCCCAATGCGAGCTCAGCCAAGTGGTCAAGGGTGTTGCGTATGGCTTTCATGCTGTGGTCGAGCTGGGCCACATAGCCCCCAAATTCTTGCCCAAACGTGAGGGGGGTCGCATCCATCAGGTGAGTGCGGCCGATTTTGACCACCCCCTTTAATTCTTCGGCTTTTGCCGACAATGCGTCCCGCAAGCGCTCCACACCGGGTAAGGTGGTCTGTACAATACGGTCATAAGCCGCCAGGTGCATGGCCGTCGGAAAGGTGTCATTCGAACTCTGCGACTTGTTGGCGTCATCATTGGGGTGAACAGGGCGCTCCCCTTCACCTAGCGTTCCTCCCGCCAAAACGTGGGCGCGGTTGGCGATCACTTCATTGACGTTCATGTTGGACTGGGTTCCCGAGCCGGTCTGCCAAACCACCAGAGGAAAGCAGTCGTCCAGCTGTCCAGCAATGATCTCCTCACAGACCTGCACAATGAGGTCCCGCTTTGATGAGTCCAGCACGCCCAGGTCACAATTGGCCCTCGCCGCAGCCATTTTCAAGTGGCCAAAAGCGTGCACGACCTCCAAGGGCATGGTGCCCGCTGGGCCAATGGGGAAGTTGTGGCGGCTGCGTTCTGTTTGAGCGCCCCAATACTGATCAGCAGGTACGGCGACTTCGCCAAGGGTGTCCTTTTCGATGCGGGTATTCATTCTTAGAAACTATCTGTAGTGTAACCGCGGTTCTCAATGCTCGGTGGTGGAGCGTTCGGCTGCGGCGTGCATCAAGTTGGCTTTGAGCATGGGCTCAATCTCACCGTTGAGCACGGCATCTGTGTTGGATGTTTCGTAGCTCGAACGCACGTCTTTGACCATTTTGTAAGGCTGGAGCACGTAGGAACGAATCTGTGAGCCCCACTCGATTTTCTTTTTGCCCGCCTCGATTTCGGCCCTGGCCTCACTGCGCTTGGCCATTTCCATCTCATACAATTGAGACTTCAAGAGCTGAATCGCTTTTTCCTTGTTGCCCAATTGCGAGCGGGTCTCGGTATTGTCAATGATGATGCCTGTCGGCTTGTGACGCAGTCGCACACCTGTCTCAACCTTGTTGACGTTCTGTCCACCAGCTCCTCCTGATCGGAAAGTGTCCCAAGTCAGGTCCCCGGGGTTCACCTCGATTTCTATGCTGTCATCCACGAGGGGATACACATAAACAGAGACAAATGAAGTGTGCCTGCGGGCTTGAGAATCATAGGGGCTAATGCGCACCAGACGGTGCACACCATTCTCTCCTTTGAGCATACCAAAAGCATAGTCGCCGTCGATTTCCATGGTGACTTGCTTGATGCCTGCTACATCTCCATCCTGCCGATCGATCTCCCTCACCTTGAACCCCGCCTTGTCGGAATACATGCTGTACATGCGCAGCAACATGCCCGCCCAATCGCAAGACTCAGTACCTCCCGCACCTGCTGTGATTTGAACGACAGCATTCAATCCATCGGCCTCATCTGAGAGCATCTGCTTGAACTCGAGGTTCTCGATACAGGTGATCAACTCGCCGTATTGGGACATGACTTCTTCCTCGGTGCTCTCGCCCTCCTTGAAGAACTCGAACAACACCTGAAGGTCCTCAATGGCTGTCTCGGCCCGCTCGAACTCAGTGACCCACACCTTCTTGCCACGGATCCGACGCATCACCTTTTCGGCCTCTTTGGCGTCATTCCAGAATTCGGGGTCCTGGGACAGCTTCTCATCCTCCAGAATGTCAATGCGTTTCTGCTCAATGGCGAGGTATCCCTTGAGCGCATTGGTCCGCTCTCGGGCGGACTGGATTTGATCGGCATTCAACATGTGGGTCCAAATTTAGGGGGCGCATCCTCCGCGACCACTGCCGCTCTCGCTACTTCCACCATGAAGCCTTTGCGCAAGAGGACTCCAATCGTTTTTGCAGGGTCTTCGTCCGGGTGCCTTTGTTTCCGCTTCCGTACCGCACGACATGCTGCCTCATGCACATCTTCAGCTGCAACAGCGCCCAAGGCCATGTCCACAATGTGGCCGTCCATAGAGTGCTCAAACCTGAGTGCTGCCGCCACTTTCCCGGGCCCCCAGCCTTTCAGCCGAACGTGGTCCAAAGCATAGGCTTCGGCGAAGCGTTTTGGATCAACGTACCCCTCCTCCAACAAGGTCGCCACAAGGTCATCTGCGCCCTCCCTTTCGCCCCATGCATACAGTTTACGCCGCACCTGAGCAGGCGACCGCTCGGCACGGGCGCACCAATGTCGTATCTTCGATGAAACATCTTTTTTCACGTCCACGAGCTGAATCTACGGAGTACAGCACTCATAGGACTTGCCATCTGCAAACCATCTGGAACGCCTGATGGAGCCAACCTACCCAATGCCATGAAAGCCGAGATCAATCAACGCATCGCGTCGTTGCTGGAGAACCCGGAAATTGAATCTGTTCGCGTCGAGGTGCGCACAGCCTTCGAAGTGTACAAGGACGCACGTGAAAAAGACGTGACCACCCAGCGAGCTGCTTTCGATGAAATCGAGCAAGCCCCGGTTGAACCTGGCGAAGAGCCCATCCGCTTTTCTTATGAGCCCGACGAGGAAGATGCCCGCAACGATGAGATGTACAAGGCTTTCCGCGAAAGGGAAAAAGCCTGGAGGGAGAAGGTAGCCGCAGAGCAACGCGCCAACCTCGAACAGAAAACGGCCGTTTTGAATTCCATGAAGGAATTGGTGGCCAACGAAGAGCACATCGGTAAGATGTTCGATGCGTTCAACACCTTAACAGAGCAGTGGAATGCCATCGGCAATGTGCCCGGTGACCAGTACAAGGAAGTTCATGATGCTTGGCACCGACTTCGGGACGAGTTCTTCTACAACGTCAACATCTACAAGCAGCTGCAAGATCACGACTTGCAGGTAAACCTGAAGAAAAAGGAGGACCTCATCGCCCAAGCGGCGCAATTGTCTTCCGTCACAGACCTCAAGGAAAAAGAGCTGCTGACGAGGAGCTACATGAAGGCCTGGTTTGACGTCGGGCCCAGCCCTCGGGAGACTTACCAAGAGATGGCCGACACCTTCTTTGGCCATACGCGTGGCGCATTGGAGGAGATCAAGGCCCATTTTGATGGCATCCGCGAGGGCTTCATCAAAAACCTCGAAGCCAAGCAGGCTTTGGTGGAGGAAGTCAGAACATTGGTAGAGGCAGATATTCAAAGCCCTTCAGAATGGCCTGCACAGGCCGAAAAGGTCAAGGAGGTTCAGAAGCGGTGGAAGACCATCGGGTTTGCAGGGCGCAAAGACGACCAAGAAGCTTGGGAGAGTTTCCGGGCGCTGTGCGACCTGTTTTTCCAGAAGCGCGACGCCGCTTTTTCGGATGTGCGGGCCGCTCAAAACAAAGTGCGGGACCGCAAACAGGCCATTGCCGAAGAAGCCGCTGGACTGGCCGAAAGCACGGCTTGGAAGCAAACTGCCGACCAATTAATGGCCTTGCAAAAGGAGTGGAAGGACCTCGGTTCAGCTGGTCCCCGAGACGAAAACCGCTTGTGGCGCAAATTCCGCGGCGCTTGCGATCAATTCTTCACTGCTCGGAAAGCCCAGTTTGCTGACCGCGACAAGGAGTACAAGGCCAACCAACAAGCCAAGGAGAAACTCATCGAAGAAATCGAAGCTTTTGAGCTGACGGGCAACCATGGCAACGACTTGGGGACACTCAAGGCGTTTTCCAAGCGCTGGGCCGATAGCGGACATGTTCCTCGTCGTGTTTTTGAGCAAATCGTGGAGCGCTATGGCAACGCCATGGACAAGAAATTCGATGCCTTGGGCGAAAAGCGCAGCGAGCGTTCAGTGGAAGCCTACAAACAAAGGGTGGAAAGCCTGGTTGCCGGGGAAGGTTCCGAGCACATGGCTCGGAAAGAAGAGCGCGCATTGCGCGACAAAATGGACCGCCTCCGGAAGCGCGTCACCCAATACGAAAACAACATGGGCATCTTTACTGGAAAGGGGGCGGCTTCGATTGTCGCTGACTTTCAGAAGAAAATCGAGTCCGACCAGCGGGAGATGGGCGAAATCAGCAGAAAGCTCAAGATGCTGCGTGAGGCCCGTCAAGGGTCCAAGGAGGACTGACAGCCTGCCCGCTTTCGAATTGGGAATAAAGCTCTTGCAACCGCTCAGGCAGGACCATTCGGTCTTTTTGCTTGTCCAAAATCCCGAGCACCCCAAACTCTTGAACAACCTCCCAGAGTTCCTCGACACCAAATCCAGTCAAGAACACAACGGGGTACTCGAATTGAAGAGACCGCATCAATTGGAGAAACTCGACGCCATCAATGGTCGGCATGACCGAATCCAACAAGATTAAGTCGAGTTCCTCCGTAGCGAGCATACCTACAGCTTCTAGGGTATCGGATGTGGCCTCGGTCACCATGCCCGCATTGAGCAATTGAAGTTGCGTCAGGGTGAGTGCCATTTCGTCGTCATCTACATACAAAACCCGCAGTGGTCCGCTTCTCTTAGTCATGGGTCATCAAAGGTGAGATGGCCCTTTACAAAGCCATGTAATCTCGGGAGGGCCTTTCCTGTGGGAATCCTCTTGCTATGGTCGAATCGGCATGTCCAGCGGAGCACCCATCCACCCCTGATCTTGCAATGTCCTCAACACCCCTTCTAAGAGTCCGAGGGTTCGGGGCGATGCCTTTTGGCTGTCGTGCATAACAGCGATTGTTCCTGGGCTCAAATGTGCCCGTGTACTGTTGAGGCATTGCGACACGGTGCGCTTTTGGTCAAAATCCCCGGTAAGCAAGTTCCACATGACAATGCAGCTGCGTTTGGAGATGGCCTTGGCTTGAGAACGGGTCATGCGGCCATACGGAGGGCGGAACAATCCTGATTTCGTGATCGCCTCACATTCCAAAAAGCTCTTGAGGTACGCATATTGACCGGTAGACCAACCAGACTCGTGATGCATGGTGTGGTTGCCCCAACTGTGGCCTTCGGATTGAATCCGCTCGAACACCTTCGGGTAACGCTCAACATTCTGGCCTACGCAGAAAAAGGTGGCTTTGTGCCCAGACGCACCGAGCAGATCAAGGATACGAGGCGTCCATTCTGGATGCGGCCCATCATCAAACGTCAGGTGTACCTCTCGGCCACCGGGATCTCCCGCCCAAAGGAAATCTGGAAACAGGGACGAAACAGGTTCGGGTATGCGGGTCGCGTACACAGCGGCAAGTTCAAACAGAACCGTCAAAAAACCCGCAGTTTTCAATCCAAACCATGCGTCCTTTTTCCTGCTCTGGCACTCCGGCAAAAAGGGACTCCAAAGCCGCGACAGCCCAAGGTATCTTCGCACCCACATCCCGCGGGTATGGAATACGATTTCAAAGCCATCGAAAACAAGTGGCGCCAGCATTGGCAAAAGCAAGGAACCTACAAGGTTTCAGAAGACGCTGCAAAGGACAAGTATTATGTGCTTGACATGTTTCCTTACCCCAGTGGGGCAGGATTGCACGTTGGCCACCCTCTTGGCTACATCGCTTCGGATGTCATCGCCCGATACAAGCGGCAACAAGGGTTCAATGTTTTGCACCCACAGGGCTATGACAGCTTTGGCCTTCCAGCTGAGCAATACGCCATTCAAACGGGGCAGCACCCAGCCCTAACAACAGAGCGCAACATTGCGCGTTACCGCGAGCAACTCGACCTCTTGGGGTTCAGCTATGATTGGTCCCGGGAGGTCCGAACCAGCAGCCCAGAATATTACAAGTGGACCCAGTGGATTTTTGGCCGCCTCTTTGAGCATGGCTACGACCGCAAGGCCGACAAAGCAGCTCCGATTGAGGACCTCACCGCCCACTTTGCCGAGCATGGCAATGCCCAAGTCGATTGGGTGGTCGGGGAAGACACCTTGACCGAGGCCGCTCAAAAGCTGTGGGGCGAAGACTTTGAAGGTCCTTTCTCTGCGGAGCAGTGGAACGCCCTCGACAAGAATGGCCAAAGCGCGGTGCTGATGGCGTACAGATTGGCCTATCTCGCAGACAGCGAGGTAAACTGGTGCCCCGCTTTGGGCACTGTTTTGGCCAATGATGAGGTGATTGGAGGTCTGAGTGAGCGGGGTGGGCACCCCGTTGTCCGCAAAAAAATGCGGCAGTGGATGATGCGGATTACGGCCTATGCCGACCGCCTGCTTCAAGGGTTGGATGGCATCGATTGGTCCGACAGCATCAAAGAGGTGCAGCGCAATTGGATCGGCAAGTCGACCGGTGCCCAATTGCGGTTCGACATCCAACACCACGAAGGCCGCACCGTCGAGGTGTTCTCAACGCGACCAGACACCTTGTATGGCGCGAACTTCCTTGTTTTGGCACCGGAACACGAGCTGGTCCAAGACATCACAACGGCTGAGCATCAAGAGTCGGTGGCAGGATACCAAAAGGAAACCTCCGCCCGAAGCGAACGCGAACGAATGGCCGGAGACCGCGGCGTGACGGGGTGCTTCACCGGGGCCTACGCTGTGCACCCACTCACTGGGGCGCCCATGCCCATTTGGATTGCGGATTATGTGTTGGCCGGTTACGGCACAGGTGCGGTCATGGCTGTCCCTGCAGGAGACCAACGCGACTGGGAGTTTGCCCGTGCTTTTGGGATTGACATACCCCCCATTTTTGAGGGACACGACATCGATTCAGGAGCGTGTACCGACAAGGATGCCGTGCTCTGCAACAGCGGTGCTTGGAGCGGACAACGGTGCTCGACTGTTTTGCCCCGGGCCATTCAAGAAACCGAAGAGGCCGGATTTGCAGCCCCGCGCGTGAACTACCGATTGCGCGACGCTGTCTTTAGCCGCCAGCGCTACTGGGGCGAGCCTTTTCCAATCTGCTATGAGCAGGGAGTGCCCCAATTGATTGAAGACGATCAGGTCTTGCTTCCAGATGTGGACGCTTACCTGCCAACAGAAGATGGTGACCCACCATTGGCAAGGGCCGAACATTGGAACATCACCCGTGGAGACCGCATGGAATTCAATACCATGCCCGGCTGGGCAGGGTCCAGCTGGTACTTCCTGAGGTACATGGACCCCCACAACAGCAGCAGCCTGTGCGACCGATCCAAGAGCGATTACTGGGGCCAAGTTGACCTGTATGTTGGCGGTGCAGAGCACGGGACAGGCCACCTCCTGTACAGCCGGTTTTGGACCAAGTTTTTGTGTGACCTCGGCGTCATGGGCTTTGATGAGCCCTTTGCCAAGATGGTCAACCAAGGCATGATCCTCGGCCGGAGCAGCTTCGTATACCGCATCGAAGGCACCAACACCTTTGTCACCTTTGAGCGCCGCAAAGAGCAGCGGACACAGCGCCTTCACGTGGACATTTCAATGGTGCGCAATGACGTGTTGGATACCGAAGCGTTTAAGGCTTGGCGGCCCGAATTTGCCGATGCCACCTTCGAACTCAATGAGCAGGGTGAATACCGCTGCGGCAGCGAGGTCGAAAAGATGTCCAAGTCCAAGTACAACGTAGAAAACCCCGACGACCTCGTGGAGCGATACGGCGCGGACACCCTGCGCTGTTACGAGATGTTCTTGGGGCCACTAGAACAAGCCAAGCCTTGGGATACCCAGGGCATCAGCGGCGTGCACGGGTTCTTGAGAAAGCTCACCCGACTCTACATGGATGCGGATGGCAACGGCATCGTAACCGATACATCGCCTTCGTCTGATGCCGAGCGCACCCTGCACAAAACCATCAAAAAGGTCACCGAGGACCTGGACCGTCTGAGCTGGAATACGGTGGTGAGCGCCCTGATGATTGGGGTCAACGAGCTGACTGAACAGGGCTGCCATGACCGCCAAATACTCCAGCCTTTGGCCGCCATTTTGGGGCCCTATGCTCCCCACTTGGCCGAAGAGCTCTGGTCATGTGCCGGAGGAAGCGCATCAGTAGTCGATGCTCCCTGGCCCAAATGGGACCCAGAAAAGCTCGTGGAATCCGAAGTGCGCTATCCGGTGCAATTCAACGGAAAAGTGCGTTTCCAACTCGAAGTGCCAGCCGACTTGGGCGCCAAGGATGTGGAATCTGCAGTGCTCGCTGATCCCCGAACAGTCAAGCAGCTGGAAGGCCGCGAACCCAGAAAAATCATCGTGGTTCCCGGGCGCATCATCAATATCGTCGGCTAAATCCTCAAGGATTTTCATGCACCGATGTGAGGGGCCTTTACAGGGCCTCTGGGCATCATTGCGCCCACAAATTTTTGTCGTTGAATTTGTGTATTTCTTCGACGAAAGCAGAAATAATTGCAATTAGTCGGGTTTTTCACCATCTTTGTGGTAATTATCATTGATGCTATCAGCTTATTCCACCGGCGCCATGAACCTATACCGATTGCTCTTCGGGCTTTTCTTCGCCCTGTCCTGCAGCCTTGCATTTGGACAACCCACCAATTCCTCCCCTGCTCCTGAGGGGTATGACCTCGAAGTCGAGATCGTTAGTGAAAACATCGGTGTCTTGGTCGGCGCATTGGGCGTATACGACCTCACAGGTTATTCCTCCTCTCGTTTGTACATCACGATGAACAATGACGATGACTTCATGTCCTCGGTGTCAGGAGACGAGACAAACCCCACTTATGTCAACACCACAACAGAATTCTACAATGCCGTCCTTGGTGCAGCGACGCCCAACGGCATTAACAGCATTCTATTCGGCGTGTATCCAGATTTGGTCTATGACAGCTGGGTGACAATCGGCATCGAAGGCGTGCCCAACGCCGCGCTGGGAGAAGCCAATGTGAGCACGGTGCAATCCACGGACAACCCCTGGGTGACCAACTTCGATCCTGGAGGAGGTTTGTCCGGTTCCAGCATTGCCATTGATGACCTCATTGGAGGTGCATGGTATGCCCTCAATGGAGATTCCAACGGAATTGCTGGGGACGACCTCAAAGTCCTCATTGGTCAGTTCACCACGGACGGCGAAATCAGCGGACAGATTTATTGCCAGGTCTTTATCAATGGAGACGGGATGACTGAATTCCGTGATACGTTCTACTTCGGCGCAGGCGGGCCGGTCGCAGGCTGCGCGGACGCAGCTGCTTGCAACTATGATGAGCTTGCCACTGAAGACGATGGATCGTGTGAATACCCAGAAGATCTCTACGGTTCTGATCAACTTGACTGTGACGGAAACTGCCTCGCGGATGCCGATGGCGACAGCATTTGTGACGGCGATGAAATCGCGGGTTGCCAAGACGATACTGCGTGCAACTTTGACGCTACAGCCACCGACGATGACGGCTCCTGTTCCTACGCCGCCGACGGTCTCGACTGTGACGGAAATTGTCTCGCTGATGCGGACGGCGACGGCATTTGTGACGACGAGGACCCTTGTAACGATCCCGACCTTACCCCGGCTGTCCTTCCATCTGTGCCCGCCTCCTTTATTGCGGAAGTCACCTTGGACGGACAAGCTGTTGTGGGCATGACTTTGATTGCCTCCGTCAACGGTGAAACCGCCGGTGTCGACGAAGCTTTTGAATACGAAGGCAGCAGCTGGGTCAGCATGACCATTTATGCCGAGCCTGGTGACCAGATTGACTTCCAGCTGTTTGACGCTGCTGAATGTGCGCTGTATGACATTGACTTCTCTGTGACCGTGACCGTGACGGGTGAAGAGGTCTCTACGTTTGACGACCCCTCAGAGCTGGTTTTCTTGAGCGGAGACCCCATCCCTGGATGTACCGACGACACCGCCTGTAACTACTTTGATTTGGCCGACACAGAGGACGGCTCCTGCATTTTCCCCCTTGATCTTTATGGCACCGACGCCTTTGATTGTGATGGGAACTGCCTGAATGACAACGACGGCGATGGCATTTGTGACGAAGACGAGACATTGGGTTGTACAGATTCCGAAGCGTGCAACGCTGGAGACTACACCGACTCTGACAACTCACTCTGCACCTACCCCAGTGACCTTTATGGATTCGACTATGTCGACTGCGATGGCGCATGCCTCAACGATGCCGACGGCGATGGCGTCTGCGACGAAGCTGAAGTGGAAGGATGTACCAATGCCGAAGCCTGCAACTATGCGGAAGAGGCTACCGAGGAAGACGGCTCCTGCGAGTTCTTGAGCTGCGCGGGCTGTACCGACGAGACCGCCTGCAACTACGATGCGGACTCCACCATCGACGATGGTTCTTGTGCCGAATTCGACGAGTGCGGTGAATGCGGCGGAAGCGGCATTGCTCTCGGTGCCTGCGACTGCGATGGCAACGTATTGGATGCCTTGGGCGTCTGCGGTGGCGACTGCATTGTCGATGCCGATGCCGATGGCATTTGTGACGACGAGGACGACTGTGTCGGAGCGCTTGACGCTTGCGGCGTGTGTAACGGACCTGGTCCAGATGCTGGGTACGATTGTGATGGCAACTGCCTAGAGGATGCTGACAACGACGGCATTTGTGACTTCGAAGACCCCTGCAACGAACCCGACACTTCGGTGGAGGTTCTGCCCTTGATTCCTTCTACGGTCATTGCAGAAGTGTTCTTCAACGGCGCACCCATTCCAGGAGGAACGGTGATCGCCCAGGTCGGCGGAAACACCGTAGGCCTGAGTGTAGCCTTTGACTATGAGGGCGGCAGCTGGATCAACATGAACATCTATGCAGCGGCTGGAGATGAGATCTCCTTTATCCTCTGGGACGCCGATGCCTGTGAGCAGTATGAGCTCGATTTCACCTTGACTCCTGACGTAGAAGGTGACGACTTGGGCACTTTTGACGACCCCCAGCAATTCCCATTCGGGTCTGGCGACCCCATCGAAGGCTGTTTGGACGAAGAGGCTTGCAACTATAACCCTCTGGCCACCACCGACGGTATTCCTTGTGTGTACCCCGCTCAATACTGCGAAGCTGACTTTGTAGACTGCGATTGCGCATGCCTCAATGACGCGGACGGCGACGGCGTCTGCGACGAAGAGGAAGTGGTCGGTTGCGGAGACCTCCTCGCTTGTAATTTCAACGAGGACGCTACGGACTTGGACGGAACCCTCTGCACATATCCAGAAGCAGATTACCTCGATTGTAATGGCAACTGCCTGAGCGACGTGGACGGTGACGGCATCTGTGACGACCTTGAAGTCGCTGGCTGTACGGACGAATTTGCCTGCAACTACAATGCCGGGGCTACAGACGAAGATGGCTCTTGTACCTATGCCGAGCCAGGCTTTGACTGCAACGGCGACCCCATTGAGCTCGACGATTGTGACCCCTTGTGCTTGGTGATCGATGAGTCCCTTCAGGACTATACGGTGCAGTGTCTCGATGACCTCGCTGCCATCACTTGTGTCGACGACGCTTCGGTGTACAACGCCTGCACAGGCGTGACCACTGACGCCTCAGCGTGTGTTACCCTTCCCGCAATTGACTCCTTGATTTCGGGTGAAGCCAACACGGCATTGGGTGTGGGTCCTGACGGCGCTTTGCGCATCTATGGCCTTCAAATGCAAGGCCTTGCAGCCTCCGACTATTTTGTGGAGAGCGGCAATGGACTGGAATTTGTCCAGTACAACAACGGAACTGCCGTCCTCTCTGGTACCATTGAAAACAGCGCAGACGCTACCCAGGGATTCGATGTCTTCCTCGTGTTTGAAAACGGGGTGACAGGTCCTGAGTGGGAAGCCATGGGCAAAGGGTTCAAGTATGCATACTCCTGCGTCGATGTGGACACCGATTCTTGGCTGATCTACACTTTGAAAAACGACCAGAGCTACTTGAACGGTACCGGTTCTTTTGATGGCAGCTTGCTCAGCTTGAACCACGCTCCTGTCAACGAGCACTTTGGTTTCCAAGTAGGTGAAGCGGCCAACGACCACAACTGCGAGTTTGGTCTCGGCGGTTGGTATGCATGGGAAGGCCAAATTTCCGGCGTGCCCGTATCCGGAGCCCTGGGCGACGTGATCGTCGACCTGAGCCTCGAAACAGAGTACTTTGACTACGACGAGATGTGCACGACCAACATCTACACATTCGTTGATTCATGTGGTTCTTACAATGTCGAGCAGCAGATCTGCCGCGTTGATACCATCGCGCCAACCTTCATCGGTTGCCCTGGTGAAGCGACTGTGGCCTGTACGGAAGACATTCCAATGGTGGCCACTGTGACTGTCGTGGACAATTGCGACGATCTCGACAGCATTCCTGTCAGCATCCTCGGAGATGTCATCATCGACCAGACAGACGCTGGTTGCTACACCATCGAGCGCACGTGGAGTGCTGAAGACCTCTTTGGCAATGTGGGCACCTGCACACAGCTGATTCATGTGGTCGACACCGTGGCTCCTGCCATTGACCTCATGCTCCCCGGCGACCTTTCCGTATCTGTCATGGGCGACTGTTCCGTTGAGACGGGCACCAATTTCACTGGAGAGGCTTCGGCCGACTTCACCGACGATTGCAGCTCCGTATCTGGAGACGTTAGCTATACCGACGAAATTGTAGACGCCATCAGCGATGGTTGCTACACCATTCTGAGGACATGGACGGCCAGTGCCGAGGACGGCTGCGGAAACGCTGCGAGCGTCTCTGGGGTGCAGACCATCGAAGTGATCGACCAGATCGCACCCATGATTGAATTGAGCGCTGTGGAAGTCTCCATCTCTTGCGACGAATGGGCCTGCGACATGGACGTTCTGACCGGACTTGGCTTTGCCTCTTGGACCGACAATTGTGAGATTGACACGGCTTACATCCAATGTGAGCCCATGTCTGGTGGTTGCGTGAGCCCAGCGCCTACTTGGGACGTTGAGTACATCGTGATTGACGCCTGCGGCAACATGTCGAGCTCCCACCAATTCATCCTGTTGATTGACACCATTGCTCCGACGATTGAAATCAACTGTCCAGCCGATGTGGTGGTGGAATTGGATGCCGATTGCATGGGCGAACTCGACCCCACTCAAAGTGGAGAAGTGGAGATTTTCAGCACCGACAACTGCGACGCTGCTCCGACTCTGAGCTACACTGTTGAGGACAGCGACCCCATCTACACTTGTGAAGATGGCAACGGCACCTATGAAATCACACGGACGTTCTTCGCGGTTTCAGAAGACCACTGTGGCAATGTCGCCATGGAGTCCTGCACACAGATGCTGACGTTGGTAGACGTCACAGCGCCGGTCATTTCAATGTTGGAATGTCCTGCTGACACCACGGTTATCCTTGGAACAGACTGCACAGCAGATGTGGACTACACGCTGCTCGGCATGCCTCAAATCCTTGCCGAGGACGGTTGTGATGCCGACCCTGAAATCTCATGGTACCACATGGATGGTCCCTCGATTTCCGTCTGCGATGACAGCGACGGAAGTGCCGATGGCACCTACACCTTTGAGCGTACGTTCTATGCTTATGCTACAGACGCGTGCGGCAACGTGGGCGACACGGTGAGCTGTGTTCAGAACATCACTGCGGCCGACCAGTCTGCCCCAGAATTCGGTGCATACCCTCCATATGAGCCCGTCTCTTGTGAGGACCTCACAGACCCCCTCGATCCTACACAGTCGCCTCTCGAGGTCTTTGACAACTGTGACGGTGATCTGACCATTAGCATTGAGGCTTGGCCGTTGAGCGGCTCCTGCCCTGGAAGCTGGATGCGCATCTGGACGGCAACGGACGACTGCGGAAACGTGGGCATTGCCGAGCAGTACATCGCCTTGTACGACGACACGAACCCCATGATTACCTGCCCAGCCGACACCATTGTTATGTTGGATCAGGACATCGCAGACGACACCACGACCACTGCCTTGGGCATGGCCATGGCGACGGACAATTGCAGCGCTTGGGAAGACCTCACGATCACATACAGCGATGGAAACTTCCAAGTTGACTGTGACGGCGACGACAACACTCCGGAAGGAACCATGTCGTTCACACGTACGTTCACGGCTGCTGATTTCTGCGACAACAACTCAAGCTGTGAGCAGAACATCACCTTGGTGGATGCTCTTGGGCCCGTCGTATTTGTAGAAGACACCACCGTGTCCTGCCTCGATTACGATTCTGAGATGACTTACGGCGCCTTTGGAGCCGAGGACAACTTTGATACCGACGTGGCATATACTTGGGAAGAAGACAGTGTCTATGCCCAGCTCTGCGTGGGCAGCTACACCGTCGACCGCACCTGGACATTTGTGGACGATTGCGGCAACAGTACCCTTGCCCACCAGACCATTACGGTGGTGGACGAAACCGCTCCAATCTTGGTCTCTGGCGAGACGACCCTCTCCATTTCTTGTGAGGAATACAGCGACGAGAACAGCGACGAGAACATCTTCATCGAAGTCATGGACGAGTGTGGCAGCGATGTCACCGTGACCTTCTTCGACACTCCGTTCAGCGGAGGTTGTGTGCAGCCTGTGGGCATGTACATGCGCACCTACACTTACGAAGATGATTGTGGCAACGCCAACATGTTTGAGCAGTTCATCCAGCTGTACGACGAGACGCCTCCAACAGTGTCCCTCGACTGCCCTGCAGACGTGACGGTCACGGCCGATGCCGATTGCAACGCAGACTTGTCTACGGATGCCTTGGGCCTGCCGGCCATCACAGCAGAGGACAACTGTGGCGGGACTCCGCCTTCGGTTGAGTTGACCTGGACGGACCACGATACGACCGTGGCCTGCGCTGGCTCATTCTCCTTCATCCGTACGTTCACAGCTACCGCTACGGACAACTGCGGCAATGAGAGTTCTACCAGCTGCGATCAAACGATTGCGCAGGAAGACATCACAGCTCCTGAGTTTGTGGATCCCCTTCCAGAAGACGTGACCGTGCCTTGCTTTGACATTCCTGCCGTGGCGGACCTCGCTGCAGCGGACGGATGTGATGCCAGCCCCACCATCAGCTTTGAGGAGGAAATCCTTGGAGCTGAGGAGTGCCCAGGCACACAGGTGCTGATCCGCACATGGACCGCGACCGACGCTTGTGGCAATTCCACCAGCCTGTCTCAAACCATCACGGTCACCGACGAGTTTGCTCCAACGTGGCTCACGGACGCTCCAGCCGACACCACTGTGTCCTGCGAGTCTGTTCCAGCTGCTGCGGTGATGGAAGCCACAGACAACTGCGACGACAGCATTGAAGTGGTGTTTGCAGAAGCCAGCGAAGGCGGAGACTGCCCTCAAGGCATGACGATTACCCGCACGTGGAGCGTGAGCGACTGTGCAGGAAACCAGTTGTCGCACGTTCAGGTGGTCACGGTGGTCGATACGACTGCTCCCGTGATTTCTGGACCGCTCCAGCTGGACATTCCTTGCACGGAGTGGGGCATGGACACCCTCTACGCCACGGTCTCTGACAACTGCGATGCTACAGTACAACTGGAGCTCCTTTCTGACGAGGAATTCAGCGGATCATGCGCCGGAAGCTACTTGCGCACGTATGTGGCCACGGACCAGTGTGGCAACAGCGACACGCTCATTCAATCCATCGACTTGATCGACACAGAGGCTCCTGAATTCACGCTGATTCCACAAGACACGACCCTGTCTTGCGACAACGACTACAGCGTGGGAAGCCTGGGTGCTGCCGAAGCCATGGACAACTGTGACCCCGAGGTGGACATCACCTACACGGACTCCATTACGTTGTTCGACGGATGCGCTGGAACAGCAGAATTGGTGCGGACCTGGAACGCCGTCGATGAATGCGGCAACAACAAGACGGTCGATCAGATCATCACCTTGATTGACGAGACTGACCCCGCATTCAACGAGGAACTGCCCGCAGATGCCACCGCTTCTTGCGATGACATTCCGATGGCACCCACCCTGACTGCAACAGACAACTGCGACCCCGCCCTCAACGTCACCATGACGGAGACGCTCGCGGACGAAGACCTGTGCCCGTTGGACTACACCATCACCCGTGTTTGGTCCGTCGAGGACTGCGCCGGCAATGGCATTAGCCACACCCAGGTCATCACTGTGGTGGACACCACGGCCCCAAGCTTCACGACCGGTCCTATGGACACAACGGTGGCTTGTGACGCGGTGCCCATGCCCGAAGCCCTTACGGCGCTTCAGGCTGACGACAACTGCGACGACGCGTTGAGCTATGCATACTTGGGCGAAACGTCTGAGGATGGGGACTGTGAGAACAGCTACACGCTCTTCCGCACATGGGAAGCCAGCGATTGCGCCGGAAATGCGACCACATGGACGCAGGAAATCACCGTTGTAGATGAAACCGCTCCTGAATTGGCCTTGACCTTCGGTGACGGCACTGCTGCGGTCGACACTGTGGTCTCTTGCCTTGCCGACGTGCCTGCCATTGCAGCCGTTAGCATCGATGCTTGTGACGACTCCCCCTTCTTGATGACCTCGGTGGACACCACCAATCAAGATGTGTGCGGCAATGCGACCTTGACATACAGCTACATGACCGCTGACGATTGCGGCAACATGTCCCAAGCCACCATCACTGTGACGGTGCTGGACGATGAGGCCCCTGAGTTCCTCAACGTGTGCGGCATTGACGATGGTGCCACGGTCGACGTTTGTGCAGACGATTTCACTGGAGACAGCTTGACTCCTGAGACCGATGCTTGCGACGTGAGCGCTGCCGACAACTGTGAAGGAGAGGTGTCCATTGCGTTGACAACGACTGCTGTTGGTGCCTTTGCGCCAAACGACAGCGTTTTGCAGTACTGCACCACCGTGACGCCAGAGGCATACAGCGCTGAGGAGACCTGCAATGGATACGAAGTGCACGCTGTGCGCCTCTTCAACTTTGCTGGTGCGGAGTTCTACTCCACGATCGGCGAAGGAGTGGTAAGCCAGATGTCCAACGGAGATTGGGTCATCGAGAAGACCATTGTTGCCAATGACAACCCAGACGCGGGTTGGAACGTCTCAATCACTCTAGAAGATGGCATGGACTACGACACATGGTCGAACCAGTCGTTCCCTACCAGCTACAAACTGGACTGCGAGGCATTGGAGGACAACCACGAAGACTGGATGTACTGGTTCCTTGCAAACGGCACCATGACCGGTTGGGGCGACTATGATGGAAGCTTCCTCACCTGCACGCACCAGCCTGCCAACCAGTTCTACCGCTTCCAGGTTGGACTCGGTGCCAACAACATGAACAGCCACTATGGCTACAGCGGTTGGTTCACTTTCTCAGGCATGTTCGCCAACACCCCGGTGATGGGATCTGGTGACTTCTTCGGTGACCTTGATTGCACCTTGCCTTACCAGTTCGAATACGACTATACCGCCACGGACTGCAGTGGCAACCAAGCCGAGTTCGGATATACAGTGAACGTAACCGGCGAGGTGTGTGCCGATCCTGAATCAGGCTTCGTAGGCACAGGCGGCAACGCCGGCGTCAGCGACTTCACACCTTCCATGGCTTCTTCTCAAAACCGCGGTGACATCCAGGTGTCGAACATCGTTCCGAACCCGACCCAGGACTTTGCTCAAATCGGATTCAACGTCTTGCAGCCCATGAGGATCAATGTGAACCTCTACGATGCAGCAGGCATGCTGGTCTCGCCACTGTTCAACGGTCATGTCAATAAGGACCAGATGTACATGATCGACATCAACGCAGCCCAGCTCGAAAGCGGTGTTTACCAGGTGCGCATCATCTCCAATGAGTGCAGCATCGTGAAGCAATTCATGGTCACCGAATAAATTAGAAGGACCAACAAATCAGCAGAAAACTCCAAAGACCCTCTGTTCTTTGGTGAATCCGGACACCGCTCTTACCGGGCGGTGTCCTTTTTTCTGCGAACATTTCTCCTCTGGCTTAATTTTCTCTTTATGACCACGCCTTTTCCCAAACCGACCACTTTGATCCTCGCGTTGCTGATGGTTGTTGCTGCGCCCAGCATGTCGAATGCCCAATGGCCCTATAACCCCAATGCTGATGGCGACACCCTCATCGGAACAGGAGATGTATTGCAGTTGCTGACGCTCTTTGGATTGCCTTGGGAGGATGAAGGCGTTTTGGGCATCGAAAGCGGAGGTACGGGAGCCTCTTCTGCTGATTCTGCCAGGGTCTCTCTCGGCATCAGCTACTTGTCAGACTCTACCACGACCGTTGGCATCAACTCTTATGTCTGGTCATGGGCAGAAGGACGCATGCGCATCACAGAACAACTTGCACAGGGCCGCAATGTGACCGCCACGGGATCCTTTGCTTCGGCGCTGGGAGATGGTGCGGATGCCACCGGCCAATACAGCCATGCGACCAACCGCAACACAACGGCGAGTGGTACCTGTTCCAGCGCCATGGGCGAGGGTTCAGAAGCCACGGGTACCGCTTCACATGCACAAGGCATGTTTACCGACGCCACAGGCACAACGGCTCATGCCCAGGGATACAATACCAAAGCCTTGGCGAACTATGCCCACAGTGAAGGGTATGGCTGCCAAGCCACCAACACCTCGGCCCACGCCGAAGGCTACAACACTGCCGCAACCGGCTTTTTTAGCCACAGTTCTAACCGCAACACCTTGGCCAGCGCCACTTGTGCCCATGCAGAAGGAGAAGGGACACAAGCCACCGCAGATGCCTCTCACAGCGAGGGGTTCTACACTGTGGCGTCTGGGTTTTCTGGACACGCAGAAGGCTATGAGACACTCGCAAGCGGCTACGCCTCAAGTGCTGGAGGGTACTATACCGTGGCCAGCCAACCGTATCAGACCGTTGTGGGCAAGTACAATGCCGAGGCCCTGCCCAACACCTTGTTTACGATTGGCAATGGAACCTCAGTGAATGACCGGTCTGACGCCTTCTCTGTAGATGACATGGGCAATGCCACATTGGCTGGAAACCTTGATTTTGCTGGAATCAACTTGCAAGACACCCTTGCCAATTTGAACGACCGAATCACACAACTTGAGGCATTAATCGAGACGCTCATCGAGGTGGTTGAACCACTAAATGAAGATTGATGGCACCGAAGACCACGAAGTATGTGGTCAGAAAAGACGCTTTTCGTAATTTCGCCGTCCATTCTTCGCGGAATGCCCCATGGTGTAATGGTAGCACACCGGTTTTTGGTACCGTTTGTCAAGGTTCGAGTCCTTGTGGGGCAACCACGAAGTGCAAGACGAAAGTCAATGCAATCGCACGAAGACCGGCACATATGTGACCGGTCTTTTTCATTTTAGTCCCCACCTTGTGCGCCCAAGGCGAATTCAATGGAACAGGACATCCTCAACTTGATCAACGGCCAACTTCAACCTGCCCTCGGCGGTGAATGGCTCGACAATGTGGAACCGGCCACCGGTTCCAATTACAACCGCATGCCGCGTTCAGGCTCGGATGACGTGGAAGCCGCCGTGGATGCTGCGCGCCGCGCATTCCCGGAATGGAGGGCTTGGAGTCCTGCGGACCGCCGCGCCCTCCTCATGCGCCTGGCCGACAAAGTCGCAGAAAATGCAGCCATGCTCGCGGAAGCCGAGGCCCGTGACAACGGCAAACCCATATCGGTCGCCGCTGCCGTGGACATTCCCCGTGCGGAACACAACCTGCGCTTCTACGCCTCTGCCGCAGAGCAGTTTTCGAGCGAGAGCCATACGATGGGAGACGGCACGGTCAACTACACCTTGCGCAAACCCCTCGGCGTCGTAGGGTGTATCAGCCCTTGGAACTTGCCCCTGTACCTGTTCACTTGGAAAATTGCGCCCGCCCTAGCCAGCGGGAATTGCGTTGTGGCCAAGCCCAGCGAAGTGACGCCCATGACGGCTTATCTGCTCGGGACTTGGGCAAAAGAAGTGGGCTTCCCAGATGGCGTGCTCAACATCTTGCACGGCCTGGGACCTGAGGTGGGGCAAGCCATGGTCGAGCACCACTATGTGCGGGCCATTTCCTTTACCGGCGGAACCGCCACGGGCGCTGCCATTTCTGCCCTGGCCGCTCCAAAATTCAAGAAACTCTCATTGGAATTGGGCGGAAAAAATGCCACGGTCGTTTTTGACGACTGTGACTTTGACGAAGCGGTCTCCACTGCCATTCGTGCGGCATTCTCCAACCAAGGGCAAATCTGCCTGTGTGGCTCTCGCATCCTCATTCAGGAGGGGATCTACGACCGATTTAGGGACGCCATGGTCGCCAAAGTGTCCAAGTTGAGGATTGGAGACCCCATGGATCCCGCCACAAGAATGGGCGCAGTCGTCTCGCGGGGTCACCGCGACAAGGTGCTGGCCGCCATTGATACCGCCCGCGGTGAAGGTGGACGGATTCTTTGCGGAGGTGGGCGACACCAACCGGGAGAGCCCCGACTCAAGGGCGGGTTTTTTGTTCAGCCTACCCTCATTGAAGGCTTGGACCACACTTGTGTGACAAACCGCGAAGAGATTTTTGGGCCGGTGGCGACGCTGCAACCCTTCAAAGATGAGCAGGAGGCCTTGGGCCTTGTCAATGCGACAAAGTATGGCCTGTCGGCCTCCGTTTGGACCCAAGACTTAAAGCGTGCGCACCGTTTTGCCGCAGGAATCGACACCGGTATGGTCTGGCTCAATTGTTGGCTTGTTCGCGACCTCCGCACGCCTTTTGGAGGCACCCGGCATTCAGGGGTGGGCCGCGAAGGGGGCTACAACAGCATGCGGTTCTTCACCGAGCCTCAAAACGTCTGCATTCAGCTCTAGACCGGCTTTGCCACACAATCCACAGTGGTTGTTGCGTATGTCCATTGGCCTAAGGCCGTAGGTCACTGAGCGCGTGGCAACTTGACGGTATGTTTCGTCCCTTCCGCCTTTCTTTCTTTTCGATGTCTCTGGCCACCCTCCTGCTTGGCGGATGTGTGCCTATGAGCCAGTTCACCGAGGTGCGCGATGACCGCGACCTACTTGATGCTGACGTCGCCACTTTGACGGAGCAGGTTCAGGAATTGCGCCTTGCTGTCTCCGAGAAAGACGGCCAAGCCCGCGAAGATGGGCGGCGTATGGAAGCGCTCCGAGCAGACACTTCTGCGCGCGGGAGCCAGCTCAGGCAGTGCCAGATCCGCAACGGTGAACTGGAGAAGCTCAATGCCTTGCTTACTTCAGAGCTGGACCAAAACCGGTCCGCCAGCGGCAGTGAGCAGGCGGCACTGCTCGAAGAATTGCAGCGGATTCGGGCCAACCTACAGTTCCAACAAGACAGCCTCTACGCCTTGGAGCAAGACCTTCGGGCTCGGGAGGCCAAAGTATCGGAGCTCAGCAGCATGCTCGAGTCTCAAAAGGCTGCGGGGGAAGCGCTTCGGGCCAGACTTTCCAATGCGCTTTTTGCCTTCCGAAACAAAGGACTTGAGGTAGAGGAAAGGGACGGTAAGGTTTACGTTCGCTTGGCTTCCAAACTGTTATTTGCCTCCGGAAGTACAGCCATCGACCCAGAAGGACGCCGGGCCCTATCCGACTTGGCCAAGGCCATTGAAAACGAAGAAGGTTTTGAGGTGGTCGTCGAAGGCCACACCGACGATGTCGCCTTTAATTCGCCGAATTCTCCAAAGAACAATTGGGAATTAAGCGTGCTGCGCGCCACGGCAGTGGTGCAGGTTCTCACCGCGTCGAGCTCCCTCAAACCGGAACTGTTGACCGCGGCAGGACGCAGCGAATTTCATCCGCGCGACGCCTCAGACCGCAATAAAAACCGCAGGATTGAAGTGGTCCTCAGCCCAAAACTAGGTGGGCTGTACGACCTGTTGGATGAATGATCAGTTGATCGGGAGCAGGAAGGTGCCCTGGGTGATAGAAATGCCACCCGTGCCGTCACTTCCAATCAGGCTACCTCCGAAGGTGCCCACCACAATGCCGCCACTCTCTGGCAAGATGTAGAGGATTTCAACGGTGAAGTTGGAACCGGGCATTGAAGAGGTGTATGTCCCCATAGGGCTGTTATAGGTGCACACTCCAGTAGGCGCACTGGCTTCGTTCAGCGTGATTTGGGCGCCGTCCAACCATCCTACAGAGGGCTCCGGTAAGGTCATCGCAATGCCGTCGGTGGTGACAGAAATTCCGCCAATGGTGAGCGTTGTGCCGCTCAAGCTACAAGAGGTCTCAAAGTCCGCAATAATGTCCGTGCCGTTGGCCTTCCAGTCCATGTTGCCATCACAAGGAGGGCAAATCGTGCCACCACAATCGATGTAGAGCTCGTCTCCATCCAACAATCCATTGGTACAGTCTCCATCTGTCGCGCAGGGCGCACAATCTGGCCCGCCGCAGTCAATTCCCAATTCTTCGCCATTGAGCAAGCCGTCTTCACAGCTGGGGCAGACCTCGCAGTCAGGCCCGCCACAGTCAACGTCGATCTCGTTGCCGTTGAGCAAGCCATCTCCGCAGAGTTCACCGCAATCAATGCCGGTTTCTCCCCCACAATCAATCCCGGTTTCCCCTGGGTCCAACTGTCCATTGAAGTTCACGTCGCAAGGAGCGCATTCACCTCCACAGTCCACCCACTGCTCACCAAGGACCTGGTCCCACACGCCGTTTTCACAAGGGTCACAAGGCTGACAAATTGAACCGCCACAGTCCACGAGTTCCTCACCGTTGTTCAAAATGCCATCAAAGCAATTGGGTCCGATGAGGTTGTCGTCGTTGAGACAGGATGATCCAAAGAGCAACGCCGCAGCGGCCATGAGCATCAGGGAGAAGGAAGGGAGGTGATACGAGGTCATCGTTGTATCTTTCAAGCTGCGCAATTTAAGGGAGTCAGGACGGATTTAGCGTGGTATTTCCCTCAATCCGTGTCCATTCCATTGTGAAGGTGCCCCCACGAAATGACCCGTCAACCCCACATACCCCCTGCTGATTGGTCCCCACGCACTGCGCGTGACCTGCTCCAATTAGGCAACGACAGCACCAATGGGGTGGTTGCACGCCTGCTCGAATTGAGGGGGATTTCCGACAATCTGACCTCCTCTTTTTTCCATCCCAGCTTGGAAGAGTTGCACGATCCATCCGAGATGCGCCACATGGACCGCGCCGTAGACCGGATCATGACAGCCCAGCGCAATGGGGAGTGCATCATGGCCTACGGCGACTATGACGTGGACGGAGCCACCTCGGTATCGCTGATTCACGACTTTCTGCGCAACAACGGATTTGAGGTGTTGCCTTACATCCCCGATCGCTACAGCGAGGGGTACGGACTTTCTTCTCAAGGCGTGCAGCGTGCGGCAGAATCAGGTTGCTCCATCATCATTACCCTTGATTGCGGCATCCGGGCTACGGAACGTGTGGCCGAGGCCAATGCACTGGGCATCGATGTCATCATTTGTGACCACCACCTCCCCGGTGAGACTTTGCCGGAGGCATTTGCTATCCTCAACCCCAAGCATCCCGAATGCCAATACCCGTTCAAGGAACTCAGTGGTTGTGGCGTAGCATTTAAGTTGACCCAGGGCTTGACAGAGCGAATAGGTCTCTCGCCTATGAGTGCCTATGATGGGCTCGACCTGGTCGCCCTCAGCATCGCCTCGGACCTTGTGGAAGTGACCGGTGAAAACAGGATTCTGCTGCACCATGGTCTCAAGGCCATTTCAAAGAATGCCCGACCTGGCATCCGAGCGCTGCTGCAAGTGGTGCACTGCTCTCCCGAATACCTCACCGTTCGGGACATCATTTCTCGAATCAGTCCGCGCATCAATGCGGCTGGGCGCATGTCACTCGCTACAGAAGCTGTGGAACTGTTGACCGAGAAAAGCGATGAACGGGCCAACGAACTTGCTGGAAACCTGGACCGTCTCAACCAAGTAAGGCGTTCCTACGACGAGCAAATCACCCGCGATGCCATCGCCCAGCTTTCTGATCGCGAAGAGTTCAAACACGTGAACATTGTGTGGGGCAAGGGATGGCACAGGGGGGTTATTGGCATCGTCGCCACCCGCCTCATCGAGCACAGATACCGGCCGAGTATTGTCATCAGCGACGACAATGGTGTGATGGTCGGCAGCGCGCGCTCCACTCCAGGACTTGATATTCACGAAATCATCAAAGGCTGCAGTGAATACCTGGAGCAGTTTGGCGGACACGCCATGGCAGCCGGCATTACCGTAAAGACCGACCAAGCCCATGCTTTTGCAAAAGCCTTAGACGAGGCCGTTGGTGAAAAGTTGGCCACCATCAGCAAGCGCGAGCCTCGGTACTTTGACCTGGAAATTCGATTGCAGGATTGTACCCCTGAACTGCTCCGAAAGCTGCGCACTTTTGAGCCCTATGGTCCTGGTGCCCCTGCGCCCGTTTTTTTGTCGCGTGATGTCAAACTCGCTGTACCTCCCAAAACGGTGGGCAAAGAAGGGCGGCACCTTCGGATCTCTATGAAAGTTCCCGGCGCGCCCCAAAACCTGACCGCAGTCGGTTTTGGTCTGGGCCACCGCATTGATGCCTTGGTATCCACAGCGAGTTTGGATGTCGTATTCAAGGTGGAGACCGAATGCTACAGGGGGGTGTTACAGCCCCGCATTACCCTGCTCGACTTCTGGTCTGAGCGTCACTGAACCTTCTGGTCCTTATCCTTTGTGACGGGCCACATCCTCTTCGCTCAGGGTGTGCAAAATGGTGCTGCCAAAATGTGCAGCAAGGCGAGAAACCCGCTCCGAAACTGTCATCTTTTTTCTCAGCAACTGCATTTCCTCAGCGAGCGGATCTTCAGATGTCCCCGGATCTTCTGCCAATTCCTTGAGGCGGGACGTGATCCGAGATCCATCTCCTCGCGCTTCGTCAAGCATTAGCCTGTAGAGGGCACCTTGAAGCGCCTGCATCAAAAGCTTGTCTTCGGTTTCGGGAACGATGTTGTGCTTGTTCAGCCAATTGTCGCTAAGGGCGAACTCCGTGACCAGCAAGTCGGCCGTGATGGCTGCGACTTCGGGACCCGCATTGCTCCAAGTTTCTGGGCCGGGGATGTGTCCCGCGACCATACTTTCTCGAAAGGACTGAACGATTTCGTCTACCACGGGGTGCCGGATAGAAATGCCCAGCGTGTCGAGCTCATGCATTAAAAACTCGGCCAAGGTCACTTCGATTTGCGGCGGCTCCTCGCCCATTTCTGACTCCGCCACGTCCTCCGGCAAATCCAACGTCAGCTTTTGTCGGCCATATTGAAGCAAAAGGCGCAGCAAATCTTGCTCTCGCCCTTTACGGCCCACCTTACCCACGAGTTGGGGCTTTCCAATGGGTCCTTGGGTCTTTGGCTGCAGTGAAGGAAGTGGCGCTTTGGCCTCTTGCTCCATGCGGGACCGAGCTTGCCTCGAAAGTTCCGCCAACAAATCGTCCGCTTGCATCCCCAAACGGCCGGCACTCTCTTGGATGTAAACGGTTCGCTTGAGCTCGTCGGGGACTTGCGCAATGCTCTGCACCACGCTTCTAACCAGTTCGGTGCGCTTGATCGGGTCATCCGCTGCCTCCTTGTCGAGCAGGTCGATTTTAAACCGAATGAAGTCGCGACTGTTCTCAGCCAGCCACTCCATCAGGGCTTCTTTGCCCAACCTTTTAGCGAAGGTGTCAGGGTCCTCCCCATCCGGCAAAACAGCGACCTTGACATCCAGGCCCTCACCCAACACAATGTCCACCCCTCGAATGGCCGCCCGCAAACCTGCCGGGTCGCCATCAAACAGCATGGTCATGCGCTTGCTAAACCGGCGCAGCAGTCTGACCTGTTCAACGGTCAGGGCGGTGCCTGAGCTCGCCACGACATTTTCCACCCCCGCTTGGCGCATGGCCATGACGTCCGTGTACCCTTCTACCAGAATGGACCGGTCCTCCCGTACAATGGCATTCCGCGCCATGTGAATTCCGTAGAGGGCGCGGGACTTGTCGTACAGCGGGCTCTCCGGACTGTTGACATACTTCGGGACCTTCTTGTCCGTCTTCAGCGTTCGTCCACCAAAACCAATGAACCTACCCGTGACATCCCGAATTGGGAAAATCACCCGGCCCCGGTAAAAATCATAGAGCTTGCCGTCGTCCCGAGCCTTGCACAACCCGCTGGCTACAAGCCATTTATCCTTGTACCCCGCCTTACGCGCGGCCACAGCCAATGCGCCCTCCTCGGACCACGGCCGTTCTGGACAATAGCCCAATGCGAAGCCTTCGATGGTGGCATCGGTAAATCCACGGCTGCGGAAATATCCCAAGCCCACGCTTTTTCCTTCGCCTGTTTCAAGCAGCTGTTCAGAATACCATTTTTGGGCCCATGCCGACAGATTGGAAAGACTCTCCCGCTCGGTCTGCTCCTCGAGTTCCTCGGGGGTCAACTTTCGCTCCTCGATCTCAATCCCATACTTACCGGCGAGCCAGCGCAGCGCCTCGGGATAAGAAAGCTTCTCGTGCTCCATCAAGAATGTGATGGCGCTGCCTCCCTTGCCTGAGCTGAAATCCTTGAAAATCCCTTTACCGGGCACAACGTAGAAAGACGGCGTCTTTTCGTTGCTAAAAGGACTCATGCCCCGCAAGCTTGTGCCGCTCTTTTTGAGCTGCACAAAATCACCGATCACCTCTTCAATGATGGTGGCCTGTAATATCGCGTCGACAGTATCCTTTGGAATCATGCAGTCCTAAACGGGGAAACCAAGGTAAACCCCGCAAGGGGCCGATGGAAGCCGTTCGTCAATTTCCCTAAAAGAAGATGGGCTTAGTCTGCAATCAACTTGAAGCCTTTCCCGTGGACATTGAGGATTTCTACCCTGGTATCTTCTTTCAAGTGCTTGCGCAACTTGGCAATGTAAACGTCCATGCTGCGGCCGTTGAAGTAGTTCGCGTCGCCCCAAATGGCGTTGAGGGCAAACTCCCTTTCCAGCAAGGCGTTTTTGGACTTGGTGAGGAGGAAGAGCAACTCATTCTCTTTGGTGGTGAGGCGTTGGGCATCCTCTCCAAAGCGCAATTCCTGGCGGTTGTAGTCGTAGACATAATGTCCAATCGTCATTTCGCCGACCTCGTCCTCACCTTCTGGGAGTGCCGCCGAGCGCCTTAGAATGGCCTCGATGCGCGCCTCTAATTCGTCCATAGAGAAGGGTTTCGTCATGTAATCATCGGCGCCCACTTTAAACCCTTGAAGCGTGTCCTCTCTTTGGCTTTTGGCCGTCAAAAAGAGGATGGGTACGTGGCGGTTCAAGCCCCGAATTTCTTCGGCGACTTGGAAGCCGTCCTTGACGGGCATCATGACGTCGAGCAAGACAAAGTCATAGGAACCAACGCGGAACTGACGCACCCCTTCGGCGCCGTCCTGCGCCCATGTGGTGTTGTAGCCTTTGCGATCAAGGAAGTCGCGAAGCAGCTTTCCCAAGTTGGGATCGTCCTCGCAGAGCAGGATATCGAGCTGTTGTTTCATGTTTTTTTCTTCTGTTGTGGGAAGACCAAAGTGAATGTGCTGCCCTCTCCAGCTACACTTACAACGTTGATTTCGGCTCCATGTTGCTGCATGACGGCCTGTACATAGCTCAAGCCGAGTCCAAATCCTTTCACGTTGTGCACATTTCCGGTGGGCACCCGATATAGCTTGTCAAAAACCTTGCCAATATGTTCCCGAGGTATACCAATGCCTTTGTCTTCGAAAGCAACATGCAAAAACCCGCCTTCGTTCCAGGTGCGCAAGTGCAGCTTTGGCTGCTCTCCGCCATACTTGATGGCGTTGTCTACCAAGTTGAAAACGACATTGGTTAAGTGGGTTTGGTCTCCTTTGACCACAGGGTCCGTGGCTTCCAACTGAGAAGATGTGGAGCCACTTTGCTTCTTGATGTGGATGGCTTGGTTCCGCAACACCTCTTTGAGCAAGTCGTGGAAGTTGATGGGCTGACGGAAAAGCTCCAGCTCTCCTTGGTCGAGCATGGCCGCCCGCAGTACGTTCTCTACCAGCAGTCCAAGGCGCTTGTTTTCGGAGCGGATCAATTGAACGTAATACCTCAAGTTCTCGGGGTCGGCCGACATTTGATCGTCCAACAATGCCTCCCCGGCCAGGCCAATCGTCGAAATCGGCGTCTTGAGCTCATGGGTCATGTTGTTGATGAGGTCACTTTTTAAGCGGTTGAGCTGCTCGGCTTTTCGGAGTCCATTGGCCGCATAAACCGTGAACAACAACAAGACGACCATAAGCAGGAGGTTGGCCGTCAGTTCAATCCACATTTCACCCGCTAGTGCATAACGCTTGCCCGGAAAGAAAACTGTGTAAAGCTGAACCTCTTCCAGCACCCGCGACTCTCCTGTTGGAATGCGATACCCCTCGTCTGCAAACTTTTCCAAGAGGTCAACGTCATCGTCCCTTAAAAAAATGGGCCGGCCATAACGGTCCAATAGCGCGGAGCGGAAAGCGAAATTGACCCCCCTGCCTTCGAAGACCAAAGCGAGAATACTGTCGGCCAAGGCCATCGCAGATTCGCGTTGTATGGACTGCTCTGCCCGAAGCTCCGCCAAGCTGTCAGCCGCAGCGCCAGAAGAGGGTGACCACCCTGAAACGGGCGGTGGCGGGAAACCGAAAGGCATCTGGGACAACACAGACTGTGCCTCTACCAAGGCCGTCCGGGCCTGCTCGTCGAAGAGGTCGCTTCGCGCTCCAACCAAGGCCCGTACCCAGCCAAACTGCATCGCAAGGAGGCCAAACAAAAGCATGCCCATCCCCAAAACGAGTACATTGGTGCGGCGGCTTCTCATCTTCCAAAATTACGCGTGTGTCCGGCGCATTGGCCTCCTAACTATCTTTGCGCCCTCTAAGTAAGTCATGCAAGACCATCCTATGCGCATTCTCGCCGGTTCGGCATCCAAAGAGCTCGGAGCTCGAATTGCCATGAACTATGGCACACCACTTTGCGCTACAAAGCATACTGTCTTCAGTGATGGAGAGTTTAGGGTGAGCATCGAAGAGACTGTGCGGGGCAAGGAAGTCGTGATCGTGCAGAGCACTTTTCCTCCTTCTGACAACCTGATGGAGTTGCTCATGTTGGTCGACGCCGCCAAGCGTGCATCGGCCAAGCGCATTGTTGCGGTCATCCCTTATTTTGGTTTTGCGCGGCAAGACCGAAAGGATGCACCCCGCGTCGCCATTGGTGCCAAGTTGATTGCCAACATGCTCACCGCTGCTGGCGTTGACAGGGTCATCACCATGGACCTCCATGCGGACCAGATTCAAGGCTTTTTTGAAGTGCCCGTGGACCACCTCTATGGTTCGGCCATTTTCTTGCCTTACCTCGAAAGCCTCAAGCTGGACAACCTTCTGATTGCAACTCCGGATACCGGTGGCACCAAGCGGGCCAATGCCTTCGCCAAGTTCTTCGGTGTCGATATGGCCATTTGCTACAAGCAGCGCAAGGTCGCCAACCAAGTGGCCAGCATGCGTGTCATTGGAGATGTCGAGGGCAAGGATGTCGTGCTCGTTGATGACATCTGTGACACCGGTGGCACATTGACCAAGGCTGCTGACATGATGAAGGAGCACGGTGCGAACAGTGTTCGCGCGGTCTGCACCCACCCTGTCTTGTCCGGGCCTGCCTATGAGCGAATCGAAGCCAGTTCATTGACTGAACTTGTCGTTACGGACAGCATTCCGTTGCGCGCAGGCAAGCCTACAGATAAAATTACCGTCCTGGATTGCTCGGAACTGTTTTCAACGGTGATCCGATGCTTGGTCCAGAACGAATCCATTAGTTCGCATTTTCTTATTACCTAATACAACACCATGAAAACTGCATCATTGAGCGGCTCTCCAAGAGAGGGCGTAGGGAAAAAAGGTGCTTCCGGACTGCGTGCAAAGGGACTTGTTCCCGGAGTGCTCTACGGTGGCGCCGAGCAGGTTCATTTCCACGTGAACGAAATCCAGTTGAATAAGCTGGTCTTCACGCCCGAAACGTACCGGTTGAATTTTGAAGTCGGAGGCACGACCTACGACTGTATCATTCAGGACATCCAGTTCCACCCGGTCACTGACCGTATCGTGCACATTGATCTGCTTCAGATTATGGCCGACAAGCCCATCCGGGTCAAGCTTCCAGTGCGCACCACTGGAACCAGTGAAGGGGTTCGGAATGGTGGCCGCCTCCACGTGGTGTACCGCCGTTTGCCCGTATCGGGCATTGCGGATCAGATTCCAGAGGACGTTTCTTTGGACATCACACCGCTCCTCATTGGTGATTCTCTCCGTGTATCTGACCTCACGGTTGAAGGTTGTAGGGTCACTTTGAACGACTCTGCTGTCGTCCTCGGAATACGCCGTACCCGTGCTGCCATGTCCGCAAGCGCCGAAGGCGAAGAGGGCGAAGAGGGCGCAGAAGGCGCAGAGAATGCAGAGGGTGGTGAGGAGTAATCCCCAACCCCACTGCTCCTTCTTATGAAGTTCCTTTTGGTCGGTCTAGGTAACCCTGGAGCCGAGTACGAGCGAACGCGCCACAACATTGGCTTCTTGGCCTTGGACGCCCTCGCCAAGGCGTCTGGGACATCTTTTGCACCGGACCGCCTAGGAGACGTCGCGCGTTGCAAGCACAGAGGCCGACAACTGGTATTGGTCAAGCCGGCGACGTTCATGAACCTGAGCGGCAAGTCTGTGCGCTATTGGTTGGACGCTGAAAAAATCAGCGCCGACCGTCTCATGGTGGTCACCGACGACATCAACCTCCCCTTTGGAACTCTTCGTATCCGGGCAAAAGGAAGCGATGGCGGGCACAATGGCCTCAAGGACATACAGACGGTGTTGGGCAACAATGTCTATCCCCGTTTGAGGTTTGGCGTAGGGGCAGACTTTGGGCCTGGCCGCCAGGTGGACCATGTCTTGGGGCACTTTTCTTCGGAAGAGGAGAAGGCGCTGGAGGAACGGCTTGAACGCACCTCTGCCCTCTTGCGCTCCTTTGCCTTTATTGGACTGGAACGCACGATGAACACCTTCAATAATACCTGAATCCGGGCTCGGTCTCTACTCGGAGGCCTTAAACCCGTAGAGGCCTTTTTCTCGTATGAGGTCTGCTGCCCCATCGGGCAGCAGATAACGGGCAGAGTCCCCGTTGGCCAATGCGCTGCGCAAATAGGTGCTTGAAATACTGATGATCGGTGCGGGACTCAATACGATGTTGCGGCCGTCGGGAGCGATGGTGCCCTCTGGACTTTGACCTTCGCTTTCGGACTTGGCCCGAGGATAGACCAGAAAGCCCACACCATCGACCAGCTCCCGCCAGCGGGCCCACTGTTGCAGCGTCCTCAAGTTGTCTTCGCCGATGATGATGCGAAACTCCCAACCGGGGTGGCGCCGGCGCAAGAAGTCCATGGTGTGTGCCGTGTAATTGGGACGGGGCAGCCCAAACTCCACATCTTCTGCCTTGAGTCGAGCGTTGTCGGCGACCACCCTTTGAACCATCTCAAGCCGGTCGGACTCAGGCGCCAAATCAGCAGCCTGCTTCATTGGATTGTGCGGGGTCACCACAAACCACACTTCGTCCAATCCGTGGTGAGACAGCATGTGCTGTCCTATGATGAGGTGCCCCGTATGAATGGGGTTAAATGAGCCGAAATACAGGCCGACCTTCATGCTCACTTCGATTCCATTGGGCCTAAAAACGCCGCTGTGCGTTGGATCAATTCCTCTGTGGCCTCTTCGAGGATGTCGTTGACCAACTCCACATCGAAACCGGGAGACCGCAGCATTTCCGCTTCGGCTTTGGCCAATCGCCTCGCTATGTCCTCTTCGCTATCAGTGCCCCTTCTGCGCAGACGCTCCTCGAGCACCTCGAGCGATGGCGGACAGACGAACACCGCCAAGATGTCATCCTTCAAAATGGACTTGAGGCGCAATCCCCCTTCCACGTCTACATCAAAAAGAATGTGTTTTCCAGCCGACCAATGCCGCTGGACTTCTGTTTTCAAAGTGCCGTAGTACCGACCGGGATAGACCTCCTCCCATTCGAGGAATTCACCGGCATCAATGCGCGCTTTGAATTCCTCGGTCGAGAAGAAGTGATAATCGTGGCCGTTGACCTCATCGCCTCGGAGGGCGCGATTGGTCGCCGAGATGCTGAATGCGAGGTCCTCGCGCTCTGCCATCAGTTTGCGGACAAGCGTCGTCTTTCCAGCTCCGGACGGTGCGGAAAAAACAAGGGCCTTGCAGCCTGCGGTGATGGGGTTCCCAGTGGGCACAGCTTCCTGCTTTGTAGGGTTTTCGATCACAATATGTTGAGCACTTGCTCCTTGATTTTCTCGAGCTCGTCTTTCATTTGAACCACCAGGCGCTGCATCGCTGCGTCTTGGCTCTTACTGCCCAAGGTGTTGATTTCCCTGCCAATTTCCTGACCAATGAAGCCCAATTTTTTGCCCTGACCGGCATCGCCGTCCAGCATCTCTTTGAAGTAGGCACAATTGGCCTCCAGCCTCACCAACTCTTCGGTAACATCGAGCTTTTCGAGGTAGAAGATGAGCTCGTGCTCGAACCGATTGTCGTCCACTCGGTCCCGAGGGAGGTCGGCTTCGAGGTGGTCCCGCAAGCGGCTCTTGACACGTGCAGTTCGTGCTTCCAGCAAAGGGGCAAGCTCCTGGCGCAGGCCCTCAATGCGGTCAACGCGCGTTCTAAAGTCAGCCTCAAGGATGGCGCCTTCTTGGGAGCGGTATGCCTTGAAACCCTCGCATGCGCTGTGCACAAGGTCCATCAGGCCCTGCCACTCATCTTCCTCGAGCGTTTCCCTTGTGTTGCTAATGGCATCTGGAAAACGAAGGACAGACTGCAGTTTCTGTAGCTGACCATCCACATGGCTCACCGGCACCCCATTCTCCTCGAAAACCGGATTCAATTGGTCCACATATTGCTGCACGAGCTTGGCATTGACCTGGTGCCGCACGTCGGCCGCATCGGATTCGAAGTGAATGAAGAAATCGGCTTTGCCTCTGCCTACAGCCTTTCCCAGCTCTTTGCGCAAGCCCATTTCCTTTTCGCGGAATTGAGGTGGCATGCGCACGGAAAGGTCCAAGCCCTTTCCATTGAGCGATCGGAGTTCGACCGTGTATTTGCGCGTTCCGATGTGCGCTTCGGCCTTGCCATAGCCGGTCATGGATAGGATCATGCCGCAAAATACACCCACGACCCCACCCAACATTCAGCCGGTCCGTAGAAGTACCTTTGCTTTATGGCCAACCTAGCCTCCATCAAACAACCCGTTGCTCTCGAAATGCGCGAGTTTCAAGGGCATTTTAAGGAGGCCATGCGCACTTCCGTTCCGCTTTTGGACCACATCACCCGGTACATTGTGCGCAGCAAAGGCAAGCAAATGCGGCCTCTTTTGGTGTATTTGTCTGCTGCAGCGAGCGGCGGAACGCAAGAGCGCACCCACATCGCCGCCACCCTGATTGAGCTGCTGCACACGGCAACTTTGGTACACGATGACGTGGTTGATGCCGCGGATACGCGGCGAGGATTTTTGTCAATCAGCGCACTGTGGAAGTCCAAAATAGCCGTTTTGGTAGGAGACTATTTGCTGTCCCGAGGTCTGTTGATTTCCATGGAAAACGACGGGGTCGACCTTTTGCGCATCACTTCCAAGGCCGTAGAAGCCATGAGCGAAGGGGAGCTGTTACAGATAGAAAAGGCCCGGCGGCTGGATATTACCGAAGAGGTCTACTACGAGATTATTCGCCGCAAAACCGCTTCCTTGATCGCCGCCTGCTGTGCCGCAGGAGCCGCCAGTGCCGGTGCCGACCCCGACCGCGTTGAATTGATGCGGTCCTTCGGCGAAGAAATGGGCATCGCCTTTCAAATCAAGGATGACCTGCTCGACTTTGCCCCTTCGGCCATCACAGGTAAACCCACAGGGGGTGACGTGAAGGAGCGGAAGATGACCCTTCCGCTCATCCACACTTTGCAATGTCTCAAGCCTCTGCAGCGGCGCGCCTTGGTGCGCGGTATCAAGCGGAGCAAAGACAATCCTGCCGAAGCGCAACGCATCATGGACCACATTCTTGAAGGGCCTGGAATGGCCTATACGGAGGCGAAAATGAAAGAACACCGCGACCGCGCTGTGGCCTTGTTGGACGCCTTGTCAGATGGGCCGGCTAAAACTGGGTTGATCGACCTGGTGGACTTTACGATATCCCGAAAGAAATGACTCGAAGACGTTTTTCTGTGGTTTGCCTGGCCTTTGCGCTCACCGCTTGTTCGGAGCGGGCGCCAGAGAAGGTGACCAGCACTTGGGGTGACGGAGGAACGCCCAAGGAAGTCAGGACTCAATTGGGCAATGGCTTGGGCGAAGAAGTCCAACAATTCCATGAGAATGGGCGGTTACAGACCCGCGGAACCTTGTTGAACGGTGTGCGGCACGGAGTCTGGAACACCTACCGCAAAGACGGCCTGCCCTGGAGCCAAGTCACCTACAAAGAGGGGGTCAAAGAAGGGTTGTTTAGGACCTGGCATGTTGGAGGAACTCCCCACATTGAGGGCCAACACAAGGAAGGTGTCCCATCAGGTGAATGGCACTTTTACAGTACGGAAGGCGACTTGGTGGAAACCGAAGACTTCGGCTCACCGAATTGAACCGCCAATTGTGGGCTGAATTTGCAGGCGCTATACCAAATGGCACGTCGTTTGGCGTTGATTTGTTTCATGGTTCTGCCTCCTTTCGTCCTTCGTGCAGCGCACGTTTTGCTCTTTTTCTGTCTCGCCGCGAACTGCTGGGCAGGCGGTGAAGAAGACCAGCGCCATTACATCAACAAATGGAAAGATGAAGCCATCCACCAAATGGCCCTGCACCGAATTCCGGCTAGCATTACCCTTGCCCAAGGCCTGCTCGAAAGCGGTTCGGGAAAAAGTGAATTGAGCAGCAAGTCCAACAATCATTTCGGGATCAAATGCCACACGGATTGGGAAGGAGGGCGCACCTACTACGACGATGACGCCAAAGGAGAGTGCTTCCGGGTGTACGAGGACGCCCGCGATAGTTTTGAAGACCACAGTTTGTTTCTGCTGCGCAAGCGGTACGCTTCTTTGTTTGAGCTCAAAATTGACGATTACAAAGGCTGGGCCCGGGGTTTGAAGCGCTGTGGATACGCCACGAGTCCCACATACGCCAAGGCTTTGATTGAATTGATTGACCGGCACGGGCTTGACCAATACGACCAAGAAGGCATGGCCTATCTCAAGCGTGGGGAAGTTCCACAGCGCAACGACGCGGGGCTGGCAGACGGCACGGGCTCCACAGGATCACCGACTGATTCTGCGCAGGGAGATGGCGCTGCGGAGCAAGGCTCCAAAACTGTCCACATGGGCAAGGGCCGCAGCAGCGGCCCCACTGCAAATGACGTGGCGTGGGTGCAAGCCTCGGCGGGAGAAACTTTGGACGACCTGGCTGATCAACTCGGCATGGCTGTATGGCAGCTTAAGAAGTACAATGACTTGGAAAACGCCAATGGCCAGACCCGATTCGACGAGGCGCGCAAGCTGTTCACCCAACCCAAACGACGCAGGGGGGTTCAACAATGGCACGTGGCCAAAAATGGCGAGACCTTGAAGGACATCAGCGATGCAGAAGCGGTCAAGCTCAAGGTGCTCGTCAAGCGCACAGGCATAGCTGCAAAAGCACCCCTCAAGGAAGGCCAGCGCATCCCGCTGCGCTTTGTGCCCAAAGAAGATGGGAGCCTGCCTTGGTTCGCTTGGGGAGCTGATGGCCGGTAAACCCCCTTCACGCTAACTTGCATACATGCCATTCTATCAGAGGAAGGGGCAGCTTCCGCACAAGCGGCACACCCAATTCGCCAAGCCTGACGGCACCCTTCATCACGAACAGCTCTTCGGAACCATTGGGTTTGTTGGGATGAGCTCCCTGCTCTATCACTTGTACCCACCGACGATGGTGGCGACCGTTGAGGCGCCGCGCGATGCACGGCCCGTCGAAGGTGTGCGGGAAAACATCACCTCTCGGAGGGTTCCCGGTTTCAATGCGCCTTCTTCTGGAAAGGCTTTGGAAGCGCGGGTTCCCCTCATGTTCAACGCGGACTGCACCATCTCAATAGCGCGGCCCGATGCCGCAGATGCACAGGATCGGTTCTACAAGAATGCCGATTCCGACGAGGTGGTCTTCATTCACGACGGAGAAGGGGTCCTGCACACAATGTTGGGCGACCTGAATTACACACCTGGCGATTACTTGGTCATCCCCCGTGGAATGATTCACCGCTGGGCGCCCAAGTCCGGTTCAGAGCAACGCTGGCTGGTTGTAGAAAGCGCCCATCCCATCGTGACCCCAAAGCGCTACCGCAACCACTTTGGTCAATTGCTGGAGCACAGTCCATTCTGCGAACGGGATTTCCGTACACCAGAACTGGCCGCTCCTGTTGACCAATCCGGGGCTTTTCCCATCGACATCCGCAAGGAGGGCATGATCCATACCGTCACCTACGGTCGACATCCTTTTGATGTCGTGGGGTGGGACGGGTATCACTTTCCCTATGCCTTCTCCATCCACGACTTCGAGCCCATCACTGGCCGGGTGCATCAGCCACCACCAGTGCATCAAACCTTTGAAACGGATGCCTTTGTGATTTGCAGCTTCTGTCCGAGGCTCTACGACTACCACCCGAAGTCCATACCGGCACCCTACAACCATTCAAACATCGACTCGGACGAAGTCTTGTATTACGTCGAAGGCAACTTCATGAGCCGAAAAGGAATATCACGGGGTGATTTGACCTTGCACCCTGGCGGCATTCCTCATGGCCCGCACCCCGGGACCTACGAAGGCTCTATCGGCAAGACCGAAACTGCCGAACTGGCGGTCATGGTGGATACATTCCGTCCGCTTCGATTGACCCAGCAGGCCCTCGATATAGAAGACAGTGGTTACCATTCAAGCTGGCTTGGATATACCCCGAAAAACATCGACTGAATCCTGAAATGACCATGGAACAGCACACTCCACAACCCGAAATTGTGGTCCCCGAAGCGGAGGACTTTTTGCCCCTATTGGGCACTGACCACGTCGAGCTCATCGTGGGCAACGCCAAGCAGAGCGCCTACTATTACATGCACGCTTGGGGATTCCAGCCCTTGGCTTTCAAAGGACTGGAGACCGGCAGCCCGGACAGTGTGAGTTATGTATTGCGCCAAGACAAAATCACCTTGGTGCTGACCACGCCCTTGGCCGCGGGCGGCCCCTTAAACGACCACTTGAACCGACACGGCGATGGCGTGAAGGCTGTGGCCCTTTGGGTAGACGACGCGGCCAAAAGCTGGAAGGAGACCACATCGCGCGGAGCGGTGAGCGTCTTTGAGCCGGAAACCCAAAAAGACGACAACGGCGAGGTGGTCCTGAGCGGCATCGAAACCTACGGGGACACCATCCACGTTTTTGTGGAGCGCAAAGCATACAGCGGGGTGTTCCTTCCCGGCTACGTGGCGTGGAGTCCTTCTGGCACCTCCGAAAGTTTGGGTCTGAAATACATTGACCACATGGTGGGCAATGTAGGTTGGGGCGAGATGAACACCTGGTGCCAGTTCTACGCCAAGGTCATGGGTTTTGCCCAGCTGGTCTCGTTTGATGACAAAGACATCTCAACGGAGTACACCGCGCTGATGTCCAAGGTGATGAGCAACGGAAATGGGCGCATCAAATTCCCCATCAACGAGCCTGCCGAAGGCCGCAAGAAGTCACAGATCGAGGAGTACATCGACTTTTACCAAGGTGCCGGCGTACAGCACATCGCCGTGGCCACCGACAACATCATCGAAACCGTCACGGAGCTGCAGAAGCGCGGCATCGAATTCTTGAAAGTGCCCAGCACGTATTATGAAACGGTGCTCGATAGGGTGGGTGAAATCGACGAAGACCTTGCGCCATTGAGTGAGCTCGGCATCTTGATTGATCGGGATGATGAAGGGTACCTGCTGCAGATTTTTACGAAGCCTGTGGTGGACCGGCCAACCATGTTCTTCGAGATCATTCAGCGCAAAGGCGCCCAGAGCTTCGGCAAGGGCAACTTTAAGGCGCTCTTCGAGGCCATTGAACGGGAGCAGTCCCTGCGTGGAACCCTCTAACACTTTGCCCCCTGTGGCCCTGCGATGGGCCGATGTCTCCGTTTCTATCGGCGACAAACCCGTGCTGCACAACATTGACCTGGAAGTTGCTGCCGGCAGCACCCTGGCATTGGTGGGAGAAAGTGGTTCGGGAAAAACCATGTGCTGCATGGCGGCATTGGGCTTGTTGCCGGGAGGAGGACGGTTGACCCAAGGTGCGATTTCTGGACCTCATGGCGTTTGGGCCCAAAGCGACCGTGGGCCCACCGTGCCCATACCACGCGGCAAGGGAGTGACCATGGTGTTCCAAGAGCCCATGACAAGCTTGGACCCCACGATGCGGTGCGGCACCCAAATTGCAGAGGTCATACGCAGACACAGCAGTGCCGATGCCCACCAAGCCAAACGGCGTGTCTTGGACTTGTTTGAAGAGGTCCAGCTGCCCGACCCGGAGCGCGCCTGGTCCGCTTATCCGCATGCGCTCTCAGGCGGACAGAAGCAGCGGGTGCTCATCGCCATGGCCCTCGCGAACGACCCTGAACTCATCCTTGCAGATGAGCCGACCACCGCGTTAGACAGCACGCTGCGCGCGGAACTGTTGGACTTACTCTCTGAGATTCAACGCAAGCGCGGCTTGGCCTTGGTGCTGGTCACCCACGACATGGAAGTGGTGGAGCGGGCAGCAGACAATGTCGCTGTGCTGCGCCATGGTAGCGTGGTCGAACAAGGCCCTGTGCGGCAAGTGCTCGGCCACCCACAGCACCCCTACACCCGCGGATTGTTGGCCTGTCGCATTCCAAAAAAAGGCCGGCCGAGCCCCCTTCCCGTGCTTTCAGATTTCTTGGAAGGCCCGGGAGACAGCCCTTCCAAAGCCGGCGAAATCACCATGCCCACTGCGGCACAGCCTGTGTTGCTCGAGGTCAATGGCGCATGGAAGCGCTATGCAGACAGCGCGGAACCCGCCTTGGCCGATGTCAGCCTTCGCCTGGCACGCGGTGGCACGTTGGGTGTTGTCGGAGGCAGCGGCTGTGGCAAAACCACTTTGGCGCGTGCCATCTTGGGGCTGCACCGCCTTGACCAGGGCTCCATCCGCATTGCGGGCCAAGCGGTCGAAGGCCTCGCACCACATCAAGTGAAACACATTCGGTCCAATGTGGGCCTCGTATTCCAAGACCCACGCGCCGCCCTAAACCCCACGCGAAAAGTTGGCGCTGCCCTTCGCGAGGTGCTGGTCCGGTGGGGACACGACCCCTCGAGTGCCGACCAAGAAGCGCGACAACTCATCACCGCTGTTGGCCTTGAAGAAGATGCATTGGACCGCCGGCCCGATGCTTTCTCTGGTGGCCAAAGGCAGCGTATTGTCATTGCGCGCGCATTGGCGGCCGAACCTCAACTGCTCATCTGCGATGAAGCGGTCGCCGCATTGGATGTCAGCGTCCAAGCCCAAGTGCTCAATCTGCTGGTCAAACTCAAGGAAGAAAGGGGGCTGGCGTTGCTCTTCATCAGCCACGATTTGGGCGTCGTTCGCTACCTCTGCGACCACACGGTGGTCATGGATCAGGGGCGGGTTGTGGAGTCCGGAGTTTCTGATGACTTGTGGTCCACTCCAAACCATGAAGTAACCCGGAGACTTCAGGCGGCCGGAGGGGGTTCTATTGCCTAATTTCGGGCCATGTCCGAAACCGCCCTCGTCACCGAGGTCCTGCACGGCCGCGTCGCCTGCTGGACCCTCAACCGACCAAAGCAGCTGAATGCGCTGAATGGCGCCCTCATCGATACCCTTGGAAAAATGGTGGAGGAGCTACAGCACCGCGATGACGTGCGCTGCGTGGTCCTCACCGGATCTGGCGAAAAAGCCTTTGTCGCCGGTGCCGACATCAAAGAATTTGCAGACTTCGACAGCGTAGGCGGCAGGAAATTGGCCGAGCACGGTCAGCGCGTTTTGTTTGACGCCATTGCCCTCTCTACCAAGCCATTTGTAGCGGCCATCGGCGGTTTTGCCCTTGGCGGAGGCCTGGAACTCGCTTTGTCTTGCCACATCAGGGTGGCGTCGTCCAATGCCCGAATGGGGCTCCCAGAAGTCACCCTCGGACTCATTCCTGGATACGGAGGGACCCAAAGGTTGTCGGCCATCATTGGCCGCGGCCGGGCGATGGAAATGATCTTGTCCGCGCGGATGATCAAGGCCGATGAAGCCCTTACAACAGGCTTGGTGAGTCGTGTCACAGAACGCGAGCACCTCATGGAGGAGGCCCTCCGGATGGCCACCGCCCTGTCGGCAAACAGTCCCAAAGCACTGCAAGCAGCCATCCGTGCCATTCAGGCCAGCGGCACTCAAGAGGGCTATGAAGTTGAAATTGATCAGTTCGGTCGGTGCTTCGCCAACGAGGACTTCAAAGAGGGTGTTGCCGCATTCTTGGAGAAGCGCAAACCAGAGTTTTCAGGTCGATGAGTGCTCCCCGTGAATTAACCGTCCGTGTGGCCCGCACAGGGGAAGTCGCCCTTCCAGAATATGCCACCGCTTCGAGCGCTGG
>Ga0206128_1000135_pt1 | contig 89275 bp, 96 predicted proteins | sample Helgoland_Spring_7_FD_148601 | JGI IMG/M metagenome (GOLD analysis project Ga0206128, IMG submission 148601) | Pelagic subsurface seawater microbial communities from Kabeltonne, Helgoland, North Sea - Helgoland_Spring_Bloom_20160426_1 | ecosystem: Environmental > Aquatic > Marine > Epipelagic ... | reverse complement strand
TAGCAGCAAAGAAAAAAGCAGCACCTAAGAAAAAGGTAGCAGCAAAGAAAAAAGCAGCACCTAAGAAAAAGGTAGCAGCAAAGAAAAAAGCAGCACCTAAGAAAAAGGTAGCAGCAAAGAAAAAAGCAGCACCTAAGAAAAAGGTAGCAGCAAAGAAAAAAGCGGCGCCTAAGAAAAAGGTAGCAGCAAAGAAAAAAGCGGCGCCTAAGAAAAAGGTAGCAGCAAAGAAAAAAGCAGCACCTAAGAAAAAGGTAGCAGCAAAGAAAAAAGCAGCACCTAAGAAAAAGGTAGCAGCAAAGAAAAAAGCGGCGCCTAAGAAAAAGGTAGCAGCGAAGAAAAAAGCTCCAGCTAAACGAAAATAAGCTGAGTAAGACCTAAAAAGGGCCCTAACAGGGCCCTTTTTTTATGCTATCTCAAAAATAGAGAATAGGCGGGGTTGTCTGATTCTTCATAATACCTATAGCCCAAATCGTCTAAAAAGACCCTAAACGCATCACGATCCTGTGCTGCCACCTGTGCAGCAACCAACACACGCCCATAAGCAGAGCCATGATTCCGATAATGAAATAGACTAATATTCCATCGCGAACCCATGCCTTCTAAAAACTGCAGCAAGGCCCCAGGGCGCTCTGGAAATTCAAAGCGAACTAAAAATTCATCTTCTAATTCAGGTGAATGACCACCAACTAGATGTCTCAAGTGCAGCTTTGCCATCTCGTTATCCGAGATATCGACAACCGCATAGCCGTTATCCGCCAGCCTTTCGATCATCGCGATTTTTTCTGTCTGTGCATGCTCAAATTTCACGCCCAGGAAGATATGTGCCTCGGAGGCCTTCGAATAACGATAATTGAATTCACTGATGCTGCATCTTCCAATAATTGAACAGAACCGTAAAAAACTACCCTTCTCTTCTGGAATCGTTACCGCAAATAGACCTTCACGCCCCTCGCCAACCTCAGAGCGCTCAACCACATGGCGCAAGCGATCGAAATTAACGTTAGCACCAGAATTAACCGCCACTAGATTTTGCTTTTTACAGTTCTCCCTAGTGATGTATTTCTTCATACCGGCAACGGCCAGCGCACCAGCAGGCTCAGATAACACGCGTGTGTCATCAAAAATGTCATGTATCGCAGCACACATCTCATCAATAGAAACGAGGATCACTTCATCCACCGTTTCGCGCGCCACATCAAATGTATTTTCCCCAATCTGCTTTACTGCAACACCATCGGCAAAGATACCGACCTGCTCGAGAATAACGCGCTCTTGTGCTGCCATAGCCGCGTGTAAGGTTGGTGCATCTGCTGGTTCAACACCAATAATCTTGGTCTTTGGTGAATGCGTGCGTATCCATGCAGACATGCCAGCAATCAAGCCACCACCACCTACTGGAATAAACACCGCATCTATATCAGATTCAAATTGTTCTAAGATCTCCTTTGCGACTGTGCCCTGCCCGGCCATGACGGCCATATCGTCGTAAGGATGAATAAAGGTTTGTGCCGATGTAGCAACAAGTTCTAAGGCATGTCCGCAGGCCTCATCATAATTATCGCCATACAACACTACTTCAGCACCCATCGCGCGTACTGACTCGACCTTGATTCGTGGTGTGGTGGTTGGCATGACGATTTGCGCATTAATCTTCAAACGCTGTGCGGCTAAGGCAACACCCTGCGCATGATTACCTGCAGAGGCTGCAATCACACCTGCTTGTAATTGCTCCTTAGAAAGATTGGATATTTTGTTATAGGCACCGCGCAACTTAAATGAAAACACACTCTGTTGATCTTCACGTTTCAACCACACTTGGTTGCTATGGCGATCACTCAATCGCTTAGCAAAGGTCAACGCCGAGACATCGGCCACGTCGTAGACATTGGTCGCCGGAATCATCTCTGCGAGTTGTTTGATTTTAGTGCTACTGATTTCCATCTGTGCCTTTGAAATTGTCACAATATGCTTTAGCCTTTACGGTAATCTTTATACCCTTCATCAGTCAGTCTTAGTGAGAAAAACAATGAATGCCGACGACAAAAAACGTTTAGCTGCCGAAGCAGCACTCGATTATATACAAAACGACGATGTAATCGGTGTTGGTACAGGGTCTACCGCCAATTATTTTATTGATGCCCTGGCCAAGATTCGCGGCAAAATCGATGGCGCGGTGGCAAGCTCTGAAGCATCAGCGGAACGTTTACGTGGTCACAATATCCCAGTACTCGACCTAAATGCTACTGGTGATCTGCCTTTATACGTCGATGGTGCCGATGAAGCGACTGAACTACGCGCCTTAATCAAAGGTGGTGGCGGTGCACTGACTCGCGAAAAGATCGTTGCTAACGCCAGTAAGAAATTCATTTGTATCGCAGATGACTCTAAATTAGTGCACCGTCTAGGCCGTTTCCCGTTACCTATCGAAGTGGTGCCAATGGCACGTAGTGCAGTGGCACGCCGTATGGTCCAGCTCGGTGGTGCGCCAGAATTACGTCAAGGGTTTACCACTGATAATGGCAATATTATTATCGATGTACACAACCTAAGCATCACTAAACCGATAGAAATGGAGACCCAAATCGCCACATTGGCGGGCGTGGTGACTGTTGGTATCTTTGCTATTCGTCCAGCCGATGTGTTGTTATTGGGTGGCGATAGCGGCCTAAAGATCATCTAAAAGGATAACTACTATGGCGCTGCGACAACGACTACTGAACAATGAAGTGCTGTATGGCACCTTGATGTCGATGGCAAGCGTTGAGGCCGTCGAAATGACGGTGAAGCTTGGCTACGATTGGCTGTTCATCGACGCCGAACATGGTGCACTCGGGCCCAATGAGGTCTTTCGCCTAATTCAGGCTGCTGGCGATTGCCCCTGCCTAGTCCGTGTGCCCGGATTTGATGAAGGCTTCATTAAAAAAACTTTAGACGCCGGTGCTGCTGGCATTATCGTGCCACAGGTAGAAAGCTTAGCCGAAGCGCAAGACATCGTCCGTGTCAGTAAATATCCACCGCAAGGACAACGCGGAGTAGGTTTAGGTCGAGCACATGATTATGGCTTGAGTTTTCAGGACTATCTAGCGCGGGCCAACGACGAAACCATCATCGTTATCCAAGCCGAAAGCCGTGATGCAATCGGTAATATCGATGCCATGGCCAGTTGTGAGGGGGTTGATGCGGTGCTCATTGGGCCTTATGACCTATCTGCCAGCCTCGGTCAGGTCGGTGACTTTGAAAATCCTGAATTTATTGACGCCATCGAGCAAATCACTGAAGCCTGTATGGATCACGATAAGGTATTGGGTATTTTTGGTGTCAGTGCAGAGGATGTTGCGCCGTATAAGGAACAAGGCTTTAGTCTATTGACGGTCGGTGTTGATAGCTTATTCTTACAACAGGCATCTGCTGCTGCATTAGAAACACTGAAGAATGCTTAATCGTTAGGATAAACATATAGCGCGAGGTATTGGCTAATAAGCCAATAAACGACTGCTTTCGAGGATAACGAGAGGAAATACAGAAGTGCTCCGGACCGCTGGTCCGAAGCACCATAAAGATTAACGCTTGGAGTACTGCTCTTTCTTACGCGCTTTGCGTAGACCAACTTTCTTACGCTCAACTTCACGTGCGTCACGAGTTAAGAAACCACCCTTACGTAATTCACCACGAAGCTCTTCGTTGTAAACCAATAGTGCGCGAGCGATACCGAGCTGAATTGCGCCGGCTTGACCGTTTGAACCACCGCCGCTAACGCTAACGCTGATATCAAACTGAGATAATGTGTCGGTTGCTTCTAGCGGCTGACGGATAATACGACGTGAAGTTTCACGACCGAAATACACGTTGTCTTCACGCGAGTTAACAACAATCTGGCCCTTGCCAGGCTTAAGGTAGACGCGTGCAGAGGAACTCTTGCGACGTCCGGTACCGTAATATTGTGTAGTAGCCATATTCTTTAAATATCCAGAGTTTCTGGTTGCTGCGATTGATGCTTATGTTCTGGGCCAGCATAGACTTTAAGCTTGGAGAACATCGCACGACCTAATGGATTCTTTGGCAACATACCCTTAACCGCTGTCTCAATGACGCGTTCTGGGTGCTCTTCCAATAGATCAGAAAGATTAGTCTTCTTCATGTTGCCGATGTAACCAGTGTGGTGGTAGTACATCTTGTCGTTCAACTTATTGCCGGTAACGTGAATTTTTTCCGCGTTAACTACAATGATGTAATCGCCCGTATCCACGTGTGGCGTGTATTCTGGCTTATGCTTACCGCGCAGGCGACGAGCAATCTCAGTCGATAGACGACCTAATGTTTTATCAGTGGCATCGACCAAAAACCATTGGCGAATGACATCAGCAGGTTTTGTGCTTAGTGTTTTCATACGGGTAATAGAATTCTGTAAAGGCGCGCAATACTACTAGAGTAGTTGAGGCTAAACAAGCCAATTAAACGCTTCGCGGTTACTTTTTAGGCAAAAAAAAACGCGGCGGCCTAATTAAGGCCGTCGCGTAATGGATACCACAAGAGGAGTAAAGCAATATTCAATAATATTTGAATATTTGCATCTTCTAATATTAGTAAAGGCTTGTCAAGCTTTACCAATCGATTAACGGTAATCATCCTGTACAGCAGTTAGCTCCCCTAGATCTTCAAACGCTCGACTGGCTGCCCCTGATCGAGGTGTTTATGCACGATTTCCTCGAGATCGGCCACGCTTTCATAGCGATACCAGGTCTCATCCGGATACACCACCGCCACTGGCCCCTCGGAACAGCGGTCTAAACAGCCCGCATTATTGATACGAATCTTGCCTTGTCCGCTAAGGCCTAGCTCCTTGGCTATCTTTTTCACTGCATTGCGCTTTTCAGCGGCACCGTGATCCTGACAGCAAATCTTGTCTTCGCGTTGGTTTGTACAAATAAACATATGGCGTTTGTAGTAACTCATGGCAATAAATCCTAAACTCTGGTGAATAGTTAACCTTAACCGAAATGTAAGCCGCTGTAGCCCATCGATGTCGCATCCTACTGACAGTATAAGAAACACTGAGCATTGTGTAATGTGCGGCCTCTGCCTGCCTCACTGCCCAACCTATGCGGTCAGCCAACATGAGGGAGAGTCGCCGCGTGGACGTATTTCACTGGTCAAGGCTTTCTTAGAAGAGCAATTAGACCCTAGCCCAGCGCTAAACCAACACCTACAGAGCTGCACCACCTGTCTAAAATGTCAGCAGGTTTGTCCAGCTAAAGTTGATTTCGAGGCGATCATCGATGCCGGACGTAGTGCCTATCGTAAGCATTTACCTCTTATTCCACGACTGTTACAGACTCTGCTGATCCACGGACTCAGTAGCGGTATCGGCCAAACCCTAATCAAGGCCAGCCTACCCTTGGCACGACGACTGAATCGCTCTGGTTCCTCTGCCTTCAGTCAGCTCGCTAGGCTCGCTGCCAGTATCACGAGCGCAGACAAAATAGCGCCCATAAAGACCACGGCTGCTGCTTCGGGTCAATCGGTACTGTTATTCCAAGGCTGCAGCGGCCGCATAATGGATCAGCGCACCTTAGACAGCGCACAACTGCTTATCCGCGCCATGGGATGCAAACCTCGCCTAAGTGCCGCTAGCGATTGCTGTAGCGCTCTGGCGCAGCATGCTGGCTTGCCTGACTATGCCGAAAAACAACGGCAGCAACTACGCCAGCACTGGGCCACGCTGTCATGCCGTGATGTCGTCAGTATTGCCAGCGGCTGCGGTAGCCAGCTAGAGCAGATAGATAAGGCCGGCCTGAAGCATTGGGACATTCAGCAATGGCTGCTGGCGCAGGACGCATTTAACACGCTAAAGCCACGTGCTCTAAACAAAAAAGTATTACTGCACATCCCTTGTAGCCTGCATGCAAACCCAGCCGCAATGAAAGCGATGTATCAGCTATTGGCGAAGATACCGCAGCTCGATGTGCATGAGTTCAATGATAATCTGCACTGCTGTGGTGCTGGTGGTGTGCAATTATTAACGCCAGAGGCCAGTAACCAGGCATTAGCCCAGCGTAAGGCTCAAACCATCGCGGCGGCAGAGGTCGATCTGGTGTTGTCAGCGAACGTTGGCTGCAGCAGCCAGTTACGTATGGCCTTGAGTGCACAGGCCCAACAGGTAGAGATCATGCACCCGATCGAATTACTAGCGAGACAACTGAGTTAACATCTGAGTATGAGTAACACACCGAATAAACCATTACGCCACTTCAGTCTCGCCGACCGCCTGATTCAAGAATTTGACCGTGGGCTACGCGTGGTCACCCTACAACGCAGAACAATTTCAGCACCCTACCCAGCACAGGACATGATTGAAGATGATCTGAGTCTGCAAGAGCGTATTGAGTCGGCTAGGTTAATGCGCGTCAACCATGCGGGTGAAATTGCTGCTCAAGGGCTTTATCACGGTCAGGCATTAACTGCGCAAAATCAACAAACCTTACGACAGATGGAGACCTCGGCACAGGAGGAACTCAATCATCTTGCTTGGTGTGAGACCCGTCTGTCCGAATTAAACGCCCCACGCAGTCTCTTAAGTCCTTTTTGGTATACCTCTTCCTATGTGTTAGGTGCCAGCGCAGGCTGGGTTGGTGATCGCTGGAGCTTGGGCTTTGTTGCAGAGACTGAGGCACAGGTCGAACGCCATTTGGATGATCATCTAGGCCAGTTGTCGGTGGAAGACAATCGTAGCCGAGCGATCTTAGAACAGATGCGTGAAGACGAACGCCATCACGGTGAAGAAGCCAGAAAACTTGGCGCACATGAACTACCTAAACCAATCAAAAAAATCATGACACTGGTTTCAAAAGGTATGACCAGTGGTGCCTACTGGATTTAGTCCGGCATATTCATGCCATAAAAAATCTCTGTCATTTCTTTTTTAAGACGCTTTTCGACCTTCTCGATCTCAGCGGCACTCATATCCCCCGAGCCCTGCCCAAAGAAATAATTATCGAACGAAAAATCTTTCAACATCATCTTCGTATGAAAGAAATTTTCCGGATACACATTGACGTCAATCATTTGATACTGGGCCCGTGTGCGCTCTGACAGATAATCTTGAATCGACGAAATCGAGTGGTCTTTATAAAACTTCCTACCTTCCACATCGCGAGTAAAACCACGGATGCGGTAGTCCATAATGACGATGTCTTCGTCAAAGCTATCGATTAAGAAGTTGAGCGCCTTTAACGGCGAGATACGACCACAGGTGGAGATATCCAGATCGGCACGAAAGGTACTGATACCACCATCCGGATGTGACTCAGGATAGGTGTGCGCCGTTAGGTGACTTTTATCTAAGTGCGCAACCACACTTGGGCAGTTGGGATCGTCAACATCGTAGGCATCCTCTTCTGAGATCAACATGGTCACACTAGAGCCACTTGGCTCATAGTCTTGGGTCGCAATATTGAGGATGTTGGCGCCAATAATCTTAGCTACTTCCTGCAATACCTCGGTCAGTCTCTGGCTATTATAGGTCTCATCAATATAGGCCAGATACTCTGTACGCTGACGTTCGTTTTTGGCGTAACAAATATCGTAAAAATTGAAACTCAGCGTCTTCGTCAGGTTGTTAAACCCATACAGGCTGATCTTCGACTCTTTATCCATTCTTTCCTAAACCTTCAACTCATGCCTTTATCGGCTAGCTGCTTTAATAACTACGATTAGGGAAAAATAATTCTTTTAATTTCTGACCAGGGTCTTCGGCACGCATGAAGGCTTCACCGACCAAAAATAAGTGAATATCATTTTCACGCATCTTGGCGATATCTTCTAACGAGTGAATACCACTCTCTGTAACCAAGGCGACTTCAGGCGGCACCATGTCACGCAGACGTAAGGTCGTATCTAGATCAACTTCAAAGGTATGTAGGTTACGATTATTCACACCGATCAAGGTCGGCTTCAGGGCTAGAGCGCGCTGCATCTCTTGCTCGTTATGCACCTCGATCAAAACATCTAGGTTCAATGATTTTGCTAGCTCATACAAAGAGGCTAAGACTTCATCTGTCAGTGCCGACACAATCAATAGAACACAATCCGCAGTCAGTGCCTTGGTCTCATAGATTTGATACGGATCGATAATAAAATCTTTACGCAATACCGGCAGACCACATGACTTACGCGCAAACTCCAGCGCTGGACCACCACCTTTAAAGAATTCACTATCGGTCAAGACTGATAAACAGGTCGCACCACCAAATTGATAGCTACTGGCAATCGACATCGGGTCAAAGTTTTCGCGCAAGATGCCTTGGCTAGGTGAGGCTCGTTTGATCTCGGCGATCACACCAGGCTTATCGGCGCTAATTGCGGCACGTAGCATTTGCTCAAACGGTCGCTGATCACCTTTGTTGTCCTGCGCCCATTCCTGCATCATCGATTCGGCCACGCGGGTTTTCTTTTCATCCACCTCAGCTCGTTTGTGCGTAAGGATTTTTTCTAAAATTTCAGGTACTTCGTTGCTCATAATTTCTCTGACTTGGTTTATGCTACGGTTGTCGTAAATTCAATAAGTGCGGCTAAGGTCTTAGCGGCAGCCCCGGACTGAAGTTGGCTAGCGGCTATTTCAACACCTGCCGATAAAGAGGGTGCTTGTTTTGCAATGTAGATCGCGGCACCGGCATTGAGGCTAACAATGTCAGCTGCTGGGCCCTGCTCACCTGCGAAGATCGCGTGAATCATCTGCGCACTTTGCGCCGCATCTTCTACCCGAATCGCACTGGCATCGGCACGCTGCAAACCGAAATCTTCTGGCTGGATTTGGAACCGTGTGATCTCACCATACTTCAGCTCACAGACTTGAGTGGGTGCTGAGATACTGATCTCATCCAAACCATCATCGGCATGCACTACTAGGCAATGCTCGCTGCCTAAGCTATTTAACACCTTGGCTAAAGGCTCTAGCCAGACGTCATCAAAAACGCCCATCACTTGCCTTTTTGCACCGGCCGGATTGGTTAAAGGTCCGAGCAGATTAAATAGGGTACGCACGGCTAATTCTTTGCGTGGACCAATCGCATGCTTCATACAACTATGATGCATCGGTGCAAACATAAAGCCGATACCGACCTGTCGCACACAGTTGGCAATAATTTCTGGGCTGACATCTAAACGCACACCCAGTGTTTCCAACACATCGGCACTACCGGTCTTGCTTGAGACTGATCGATTGCCATGCTTGGCAATCTTGACCCCAGCAGAGGCGGCGACTATCGCCGACGCGGTTGAGATGTTAAATGTTTTTTGACCATCGCCACCAGTACCGCAGGTGTCGACTAAATCTTGCTGACCCAGATCGACCTTACTCGACAACTTGCGCATGACACGTGCCGCTGCAGCCAACTCATCGACCGTCTCACCTTTCATCCGTAAGGCAACAATAAATCCTGCAATTTGAGCGGGTGTCGCCTCACCTTGCATGATGCTATCCATCGCTGCTTCCATCTCGGCCGACGTTAAGTCTTGTCCGATAATAAGCTGACCTAGATGCTGCTGAATAACACTCATATTAATTCTGTTCGACAAAGTTCTTTAGCACGTGATGGCCAAAGTCTGTAAGGATCGATTCCGGGTGAAACTGCACGCCTTCCACAGCCAGCTCTTTATGTCGCACACCCATAATTTCATCAATCTGCCCATCTTCTGTTTCGGTCCACGCGGTGACCTGCAAACATTCTGGCAAGCTGGCCTTCTCGATAACCAATGAGTGATAACGAGTCGCAGTGAACGGCTGCGTGCAATCTTTAAACATATGCTGATCATGGTGATGCACTGGCGAGGTCTTACCATGCATGATGTCACTAGCGCGCACGATCTTGCCACCATACGCCTGCCCTATCGTTTGATGCCCAAGGCAGACACCGAGCAATGGAATCTTGCCCGCAAACTCCTCAACCACTTGCAGCGAGATACCGGCTTCATTTGGGGTGCAAGGCCCTGGCGATAACACAATATGATCCGGTTTCATTTGAGCGATCTCTTGCAGGCCAATGGCGTCATTACGCACAACCTTCACCTGCTGGCCTAGCTCAGCAAAGTACTGCACCAGGTTATAAGTAAAGGAATCATAGTTATCGATCATCAAAAGCATAGTTTTACTTTCCTGCTATTGCTTGGCTGGCTTATCGGCCAGCGCGGCAGCACGTAGTACGGCCTTCGCCTTATTCATCGTTTCTTGCCATTCATTCTCTGCAACCGAGTCATACACAATACCGGCACCGGCCTGCACATGAATCGTTTGATCTTGTATCACCGCTGTGCGAATCGCAATAGCGGTATCCATGTCGCCGTACCATGAGAGATAACCAATGGCACCGGAGTAGACGCCACGCTTGATCGGCTCTAACTCATCAATGATTTCCATCGCTCTAATCTTAGGCGCACCAGAAACAGTGCCTGCCGGGAAGGTAGCCCGCAACACATCCATGCTGGAGTAGTCGTCGAGCAATTCACCAGTGACATTCGAGACGATATGCATCACATGCGAATAACGCTCGATGATCATTTTATCGGTCAGCTCGACGGTACCCGTCTTAGCGATACGACCAACATCATTACGACCCAGATCGATCAACATCAAATGTTCTGCCAATTCTTTTGGATCGCTGAGTAATTCTTTTTCTAACGCTAAGTCTTCTGCCTCAGTAGCACCGCGTGGACGCGTACCTGCGATCGGACGTAGGGTCACTTGCTGTTCTTCTTGTCGCACTAAAATTTCTGGTGATGATCCAACAATCTGGAAGTCACCCATATCTAAATAATACATATGCGGTGAAGGATTCAATCGACGCAGATGACGATACACATCTAAGGGCTCCCCATTAAAGGGTGCACTCAGACGCTGCGACAGAACCACCTGCATGGCATCACCCTGCGCAATATAATCTCGCGCACTTTCGACCGCGGTCTTAAAACCTTCTTGGCTAAAGCCAGAAACGAAATCAAGATCATTGGTTGGCTGATCACTAAGGTCTAATACCGGTAAAGACACTTTCTGCTGCATGGCAGTCGCTAGCTGATCAATCCGCAGCTGTGCTTTTGCCAAGTTATTTTCGTCTTTTGTTGAGACCAATAAGACAATAAACACTGAAGACTTGAGACTATCAAAGACCAATAATTCACCACTGGTCATTAAACAGATATCGGGCGCATTCAGCGCATCAGGCTTTTGCTCTTTAGCCAGCCGAGGTTCGATATACCGAATGGTTTCATAGCCAAAGTAACCTACCAAGCCACCAATAAACCCTGGCAGTCCAGCAATCTTAGGCAACTTAAACTGCTGACGATAATCTTCTATCCAGCTCAACGGGTCAGCATGTGCTAATTGCTCAACGACCTGACCTTGTTGTGTCCTAGTGATTTCTTCTCCACGTACCGAGATGACTTCATCACACTGCAAACCGATAATAGAATAACGGCCCCAACGCTCACCACCATGGACGGATTCAAATAGAAAACTATAGGGGGTGTTGGCCAGCTTAAGATAGGCACTGAGTGGGGTATCGAGATCGGCACCGACCTCGCGCACGACGGGGACGTGGCTAAAACCCTGTTTGGCAAATTCAGAAAAAGTTGATGGTTTCATGGATACTCAAATTCAAATTAAAAAAAGACAGACACTCGCGAGCAGCGCTCTAGACACGCTACGCACGCCAACGCTGATCAAACTGCCAATCTTTTATAGGAAGATGAAACATCCATTACTCTCGTTCAAATAGATTCAATAATTGCGCCAGTCCATTTAATCGTATGGGATTAAATTGTTCGACTGAGACGCCGCGATTATAGCCATAGGACATATAAATTGCACCCGCACCGGCACGCCACGCTGCTTCCATATCGGTAACCGAGTCCCCCACCATATAGCCGCTAGTCACTTCCTTCTGCATTTGCGCCACCGCCGATTGAATCGGCGCAGGATGAGGCTTCTTTTGCGCTAGGTCATCACCACAAAGTAGCACCGGGAAATAATCAGATAAACCCAATCTCTGCAGTAACGGCGGCACAAACTGGCGTGGCTTATTAGTGACCAGAGCCATCGGTATCGCCTGCGCCGCAAATGAGGCCAGTACTGTTTCACAATCGGGGTAACAAATACTATGTGCTGCGATACCCTCGCCATAGGCCAGATCAAAGTAACGTCTAGCCTGCACCATGTCAGCTTCACTCGGCTGCTCCAGCCCGGCGTGAGACAAACCACGCTGCAACAAGACATAAGCCCCGTCACCAATAAAGTTACGTACCTCAGCCAGTGTCGCTGGTGCTAAACCCATTTCCTGCAAGGCATAATTCATGGCTGCTGCAATATCAGGCGCACTATCCTTTAAAGTGCCGTCCAGATCGAAACAAAGCCACTCTGGCTTTTTTAGGTAACTTGGCAAAAGAGAAATCCTTATCCTAGCTGTGCTAGCCGTTGATTAACGACTGGCCGCTGCCAGCTCTTGCCGCATTGCTGCTATCGCTGTTGCATAGTCATCACTATTAAAAATAGCGGAACCAGCAACAAAGGTATCGGCGCCGGCCGCTTTAATCGCGCCAATATTATCGATCTTTACCCCACCATCGACTTCTAGGCGAATATCTCGACCTGAGGCCACAATGCGCTCACGCACCTGCGCCACCTTATCTAGCGTCGACGGGATAAATGATTGGCCACCAAAGCCAGGGTTAACCGACATCAGTAAAATCATATCGACCTTATCCATTACATAGTCGAGATAATGCAGTGGTGTTGCTGGGTTAAACACCAGACCACTCTTGCAGCCACTACTGCGGACCAGCTCTAGACTGCGATCCACATGCTCACTCGCTTCTGGGTGAAAGGTAATATAGCTGGCACCAGCAGCCGCAAAATCACCGATCAAACGGTCAACTGGCGAGACCATGAGATGCACATCAATCGGCGCTGTAATACCGTATTTTCGTAAGGCCTCACAAACCAAGGGACCAATCGTCAGGTTAGGTACATAGTGATTATCCATAACATCGAAATGTACGATATCCGCACCGGCCGCCAATACATTGTCGACCTCTTCACCTAAACGAGCGAAATCTGCCGCCAAAATCGAGGGTGCAATCCAGTTTTCCATGATATTTCCTTGTCTATGACTCTATACCGCAACTTTATCCTAGCTCGTAGCGCTTTGCATAGGGATGAAGTCAGTATTGCAAATTGCCTTGCTGCTCTATACTAAGAGCCATATTTTACTACGAGCACGCACTATGACTCTAGATAGCCTCATGTACCCTTTAGCCATCACCCTACACGGCCTCAGCGCTGTCATCTGGGTTGGCGGTATGTTCTTCGCCTATGTGGCACTACGCCCTGTCGCAGCAAGCGTGCTGGCACCCCCTGAACGTTTAACCCTGTGGTCTCAAACCTTGGGACGCTTTTTCCTATGGGTCTGGCTAGCGGTCATTTTATTACCGTTAACCGGTTACTGGATGATCTTTTCATTCTTTAACGGTTTTGCCTCGGTCGGCGGGCATGTGCATCTCATGCAGGCCCTTGGCATCGTCATGATTTTGATCTATCTGCATGTCTTTTTTGCACCTTATAAGAAGTTGCAGCGCGCAGTAGAGGCAAAGGATTTTGCAGCAGGGGCTAAGAGTCTGGGCCAAATTCGCCAGTTGGTTGGGCTTAACCTATTGATTGGATTGATAGTTTTGGTTATTGCTCTAGGATTAGAACACGTCAGTCTATAAAAAAGCCTGAACAGCGTTAAGTCATGACTTAACGCTGTTCAGGCTTTGATTTTGCGCCAACTACAGACCGGCCTGAGTCAGGCTGATCTAATACTCTCTTACTTACAAGAAAGGCTAGCGTAGTAGGCTGCGATGTTTTTCATATCATCATCACTCAAGCCGGCAACCATAGATGCCATCATGGCATTGTCGCGTGTACCGCTTTTGAATGCTGCTAATTGCTGATACAGGTACATCTCTTTTTGGCCTGCCAGGTTTGGATAGATAGGCGCTGGGCTAATGCCAGCACCACCATGGCAGCCTGCACAACTTGCTGATTTCGCTTTACCCGCATCGATATCTGCTGCCTGTACTAGGCCAGAACTCAAACTTACTACAGTGGCCATTGCCAAAATAATTGCTTTCATCATTACTCCTTAATTCAGCGACTCCACGAATACTCATTCGTTCACGCTTCATTGCACGATTACGATAGTCAAAAAAGCCATCGAAAAATAATAACCACAGGCATTCTACCGACCTAAGTTACTAAAAAAAATACCATCAGAGACAGTATGGTGATCCCATTCTGGATAGCCATAAACAAGATCTATAACAGATCTTAATTTAGGCTAAACAAGACCTTGTGCTAAACTTTATAATAGTTATTTAAATTTACATTAAACAAAGACTATGAGATTTAATAATCATACCTAACTTTACACAAGGCTCAACTATCATGTTACTTATCAGCTTAAACGAGTTCGCGATAAATCTAATCTCCAACGGCCTTTTCCTATGGATCCTCATCAGCTTGGCTAACAATCGTCGAGCAAGAAATAGTTCACCAATCAACGTGCGGCTATCACGCTTAGTAGGGACCGTATTCGTCTCCCAACTCGCCGGCTTTTATCTTGCTATCCCGGTAGTCAATTACTTATTCGCCATTGTATTGTGCGGCTACCTGATCAATCTTTTCTCTTCATGTGGCTGGAGCCGAAGTCTTTTAGTTGCCTTGCTTAGCAACGCAGGCAGTCTTGCACTGATCAGCCTCATCAGGCTAATCAATTAGCAAAACCTCAAACACCTGCGACGCTAAACAAGGCCACACAAACCGGCATTTTTAGCATTATTTGACGCGCTACTCGACTGTAACCGTGATTGTTTCAGACATGACTGGCGGCTGATGCGGCATATGATGGTGATCACCCAGCAATAGTTGTAAGCGATGCTCACCCTTAGGTAGATCTAGCGTTACTTCGGTCTGCCCACCGCCAAAATGTTTCACATGCTCGCTTGCAGGCAGTGGTTTTGATAGGTCTGGCAATTGCTCTAAATCGATCAATAGATGATGGTGTCCAGTATTCTGTTTTTTAACGCCCGCGGGTGCAACGCCCATCCCTTTAAGACCAAAGCTCACACTAAACGGTGAAGATAGGGTCTGACCATCAACAGGCTGAATGAAATAGACCTCGGCATCTTTCGGCGCCATAGAGACATGGCCATCGGCAGACAAGGTGGAGAACGGCATAAACAAAACACATAAACTAACTATCAATTTCTTCATTTCTAGATCCCTTATAACTAAATATTTTATTCATCCTAGCAGACAGCAGAGTTCAGTATAGTCTTGTTGCATTAGCGCATACCAACACCCCATCGCCACCTTTACAAGGATCAAACTAGCCAGTGCTTTATGCAACACCTACCTAGCAACATTTTTGTTACACTAGGTTTTTATTTTCTACGTTGTCCTCTATGAACTATCTAAAGTCACTAGGCTTACTCCGTGGGGGCTTGATCGTCCTTGGCATCTTTAATGTGTTAATCCGTCCTGAACCGGGATCTTACATTTCTTACTCTGGTTGGGAGATGGTACAGACCTTGGTCGCACCGGCTGCCGCACCATTATTCATCATGGTTATTTTATTTGATGCCTTGATGTCAAAAATACGTGCCAGCGATAGCAGTGGTGAAGAGAGTACGCGCTTTCGCATCATCCTCTGGACAGAACTAGCGGCTGTCGCATTCATGATTGTCATGTGGCTTCCGTTCTACTTGGCGATTGGCCGATAGCACATGCTTAATTGGTTTTGGGCTGGCTGCATCCTTATTTCATTTCTGGCTTGCCTGATCCAATTACTATTTTTTGGTAACACACTGATCTTTGATCAGGCGATTCGTGCTTTATTTAACACCGCAGGTTTAAGTGTCGAGATTGCTATTGGCCTCATCGGTTTAATGGCGGTTTGGCTGGGCTTCTTCAAGATTGCCGAACAAGCTGGATTGATTGAGCGTGTCGCTATTGCCTTAGATCCTTTGTTTCGAAAGTTAATGCCTGAACTCTCGAAACGTGATCCGGCCATGGGTGCAATCACCATGAATTTAGGGGCTAACGCCCTAGGCCTAGATAATGCTGCAACCCCATTAGGCATTAAGGCCATGCAGCAGTTACAGAAAAACAATACGACGCCAGATACCCTATCCAATGCGCAGATTCTTTTTCTTGTACTCAATACATCTTCAGTAACTGTCTTACCCATCAGCGTGTTTTTATTTCGTGCACAACAAGGCGCACTCTACCCAACTGAAGTATTCATCCCTATTCTGCTCGCCACTTTCACATCGACTTTAGTGGGCTTATTCAGTGTTGCCTATGTGCAAAAATTAGATCTATTCAACCGCACGGTACTTTTATATCTTGGCGGCCTAAGTGCGATTCCAATCGGCCTTGCCATCTATTTTATGAATCTGCCTGCCGACCAGATGAGTCAACAGGCACAGCTGTTTGCCAACTTCACTTTATTTGCAGTGATTGCGCTGTTCCTGATTGCTGGCTTACGCCAAAAGATCGATGTCTATGCGGCCTTTGTTAGTGGAGCCAAACAGGGTTTTCAAACAGCGATTGAATTAATCCCTTATTTAATCGCCATGTTATTGGCTATTGCCATGCTACGTGTCAGTGGTTTACTCGCCGGGCTTATTTCTGGATTGAGTTATTGCTTTAGCTTACTGCATATCGACACTGCATTTATTGATGCACTGCCTACCGCGCTAATGAAACCCTTTAGTGGAAGTGGTGCACGTGCTGCCATGTTAGATGTGATGCAAACAGAGGGAGTGGAGTCTTTTCCAGCGAAGGTAGCTGCCGTCATGCAAGGCTCTACAGAGACTACTTTTTATGTGTTGGCGGTCTATTGTGGCGCGGTGGGGATTACAAAAATTCGTTACGCCATTGCCTGTGCTTTATTGGCAGATGTTGCCGGTATCACAGCGGCGGTCTTTTTATCTTACGTATTCTTTGCCAGTTAAGACTTAACGCGAACCAGCTGGCGACCCTGCACTTGACCCTTGAGCAAGGCATCAAACGCCTGTGGTAATTCCTGCAAACCGATCTCTACAGCACAGACTGCCTCTAGTTTTTGCGGCAGCCAATCACTGCCTAAACGTTGCCAAATATTTTTTCGCAGGGCCTGTGGGCAGGCGGCAGAAGTCACCCCTAGAATAGACACACCACGCAAGATGAAAGGCATGGTACTGGTATTCAATTCAACACCAGCAGCCATACCAACACTCACAATATTGCCCCATGGCTTGACTGATTTACTCAAGCTAGCAAGTACATCACCGCCTAAATTATCAATCGCCCCACCCCATTGTCCTTTTAACATCGGGCTAGCATTATTATTCAGTTCATCGGTATGCCTGACATCCTGCGCACCTAAGGAACGCAAATAAGCATGGTGTTCTTGCTTTCTAGTCATGGCGATTACGTCAAAGCCAAGTTGTGTTAATAGCTGCACTGCAAAACTACCGACACCTCCACTGGCACCGGTGATTACAATAGGGCCCTGCTCTACCTGCTGATGATTATCCAGTAGTCGCTGCACTGCCAAGGCCGCGGTAAACCCAGCGGTCCCCAAAATCATCGCGCTGCGCGTATCCAAACCCGGTGGCATCGGCATTAACCATTCAGCGGGTATGCGTGCGTAGTGGCTGTAACCACCATCATGCACTTCACTGAGTCCGCTACCGTTAGCCAGTACTTTTTGTCCCGGCGTAAAATCAGCATGTTCAGAAGCGACCACCGTGCCAGCTAAATCAATGCCGCCATTTAATTCAGGCAGACGCAGGATCTTACCCCTGCCGCTACCGGCCAGGGCATCCTTGAAATTAACACTGGAATATTCCACCTCAAGCACCACTTCACCAGGGCTTAGCTGGTCTAAGGAAACCTGTTCTACCGCAGCACCTTGGAAACCGTCGGCAGCATGAATGCGAAAAGCAGGGAAAAATTCTGGGATGGACTGGCTCATTAGGCCGGAGGATTCATCATCTGTTGATAGGCTGCTTCACCCAACTTGATCGCATCGGCTACCGATTCGGCCAAGACATTAAAGTGACCCATTTTACGACCCGGCTTAGCACCGGCTTTACCGTAGATGTGCACCTTGATATTAACGTTATTGTATAAAGACTCGGCTGCTAGCTCACCCTGATGCCAGGCATCGCCAAGGATATTCACCATGGCCACTGGCGTGTGATAGCGTGTATCAGCTGGCACCCAGCCACAGAGCACTCTCACCTGCTGTTCAAATTGCGAGATAGAACACGCATCTTGTGAATAGTGGCCACTGTTATGTACCCGTGGTGCAATCTCATTCACCAGTAAGCGTTGTTCTGGATCGATGAAATACTCCACCGCCATAATGCCAACATAGTCGAGGTTTTCAGCAATCCGCTGCGCCAATTCACAGGCATAGGTTTGCAACTCATCACTCACTTCAGCCGGCACACTACTGATATGTAAAATGCCATCTTTGTGTACGTTACGAGCCACTGGGAAGAAGCTAATCTCACCCTGTTGATTACGCCCCAGCACGACTGAGATTTCACTCTCGAGCTGGATCTTTTCTTCTAGGATGCAAGGCACTTCACCCATTTCAGCAAATGCATTCGATGCCGCTGCAAGATCCTCGACTACCGCCTGACCTTTGCCGTCATAGCCAAACTCTGCCGTCTTCAAGATACAGGGGAAATTGAGATCAGTTGCAGCGTCTATGTCCTGCAGACTGTTAATCGCTTTAAACGCAGAGGTCGGGATACCGAGGTCATTAACAAAGGTTTTCTCTCGAATCCGATTCTGTGCAATGTGCACGGCATTTGGATTCGGACAGACTTGGCAATAGCTTTGTAGGTAACGCAGCGTATCAGCTGGAATGTTTTCAAACTCAGTAGTCACTACGGCACAGGCTTGACCAAATTCAGCCAAGGCAGTTTTATCATCATAGGCGGCTTGAATATGGCGATAGGCCACTTCGCCTGCAGGACTTACTTCATTCGGATCGTAAACCCAAACTTGATAACCCATTTCGGCTGCGGCCAAGGCAAACATGCGGCCTAATTGACCACCGCCCAACATGCCAAGTACGGCACCCGGTTGTAAGGGAAATGTTACGTCTAATGACATCGTATTGTTTTGACTCTACTAATTGTGTGGTGAATCAGTGACGTTTTAAAACAAACGCTGATTTCATCTTATGCGGGTGGTAGTACTTTGGCCAAGACCTGATCACGCTGTTTTGCGCGAAAAGTGGCTAATTTTTCTGCTAAGGCCGCATCTGTATTTGCGATCATCGCGATAGCGAATAGCGCAGCATTGGCAGCGCCAGCCTCACCAATGGCAAAGGTCGCGACTGGAATGCCCTTGGGCATTTGTACAATAGATAAGAGTGAATCTTGGCCTTCAAGATGCTTTCCTGGCACGGGTACACCTAATACCGGAACATCAGTCATTGCCGCCGTCATACCAGGTAGATGCGCTGCACCGCCGGCTCCCGCAATAATGCACTGCAGTCCGCGCTCGTGCGCAGTAGATGCGTATTCAAATAAAAGTTCAGGGGTACGATGTGCTGAAACCACCTTACATTCATGGTCCAGATCGAACTCATTTAGCATATGATCAGCCGCCTGCATGATGCGCCAGTCACTGTCACTGCCCATGATAATGCCAATTTTGGCCATATTTATGCACTCTTACCGATAAAAAACGCGCATTTTCCAACTTTTTGCGTCATAAGGCCAGTACTATATCCTGTGTTCTATATCCATTTGAAGCCAATGGCACTACAATTGCCGCCCTTATTGACCGGGATACCGAATGACTCGCAGCATCCATCATACCAACTTTGACAGCTTAGAAATCCTACACCGAGGCAAGGTGCGTGATATCTATCGTGTCGATGATGAGCATATGTTGGTGATCGCGACCGATCGCATTTCGGCTTTTGACGTCATTATGCCGACGCCAATCCCACAAAAAGGCGCTCTACTGACTGAAGTATCAGCGTTTTGGTTCCAATTTTTTGCCAAGCAGGTTCCTAACCAGCTTAGCGATATAAGCTTGGATGACCTCAACCTAACAACAGATGAATACGAACAGGCTGCAGGTCGCAGCATGATTGTTAAACGTCTAAAGGCCTTACCCATTGAAGCTATCGTTCGCGGTTACCTCATTGGTTCAGGCTGGAAAGAATATGAAACTAGCCACTCAGTTTGTGGTATTTCATTACCAGCGGACATTCCGCTAGCTGGAAAATTACCTAACACTCTATTTACGCCTTCTACTAAGGCAGCAGTGGGTGAGCACGACGAAAATATCTCTTTTGCAGAGACGGTTAAGCTACTCGGTGAAGATCTAGCGACTCAGGTACGTGATATTAGTATTACGCTTTATCAAACAGCGGCTGATTATGCTTTAGAAAAAGGCATCATCATTGCTGATACTAAGTTTGAATTTGGAATAGATAAGGATGGACAACTCACTTTGATCGACGAAGTGCTGACTCCTGACTCATCACGTTTCTGGCCAGCTGTTGGTTATCAGCCAGGACAGAATCCCAGTAGCTTTGATAAGCAATATATCCGTGACTACCTAGAGACCTTGGACTGGAACAAGACAGCCCCGGGACCAGAGCTACCACAAGAAATCGTCGAAAACACTCAAGCGAAATACGAAGAAGCAGCCGCACGGCTTTTAGCTTACTAATCGCTCTTCTTAGCGGGCTTAGGCCCTAACACATAGATTAAGGCACCCAATGTCCGAAGAAAGCATCACGTCTTTTGATCAGTTCGATCTTAAGAAAGCACTCCTAACCGTGCTCGATACAATCGGTTACGAGACACCGTCACCGATTCAAGCACGCACCATCCCTCTCTTATTAGAAGGTAAGGATGTGCTAGGTCAGGCGCAAACAGGTACCGGTAAAACCGCTGCCTTTGCATTACCGATCCTATCGAATCTAGATTTAAAACAAAAAGATCCTCAGGTATTGGTCTTAGCACCAACCCGAGAACTGGCCATTCAAGTAGCCGAGGCATTTCAAAAATACGCCTCTAAACTAGATGGTTTTCACGTCCTACCGATCTACGGTGGCCAAGATTATCGTGGTCAAATCCGCGGGCTACAGCGCGGTGTGCATGTTGTTGTTGGTACGCCAGGTCGTGTCATGGACCATATGCGTCGTGGCACCTTAAACCTTGGCAGCCTAACCGCTTTAGTACTTGATGAAGCCGATGAAATGTTGCGTATGGGCTTTATTGATGACGTTGAATGGATCCTCGATCAAACACCACCTGATCGCCAAATCGCATTGTTCTCAGCCACTATGCCGAATCAAATTCGACGTATAGCGACCAAATATTTAAACGATCCACATCAGGTCACGGTTGAGCTAAAGACAACCACTGCCTCGACTATTCGACAACGCTACTGGCCTGTCAGTGGTGTGCATAAATTAGATGCACTCACACGTATCTTAGAAGCAGAAACTTTTGACGGCATCGTCCTGTTTGTACGCACCAAAACAGCCACTACTGAACTTGCCGAGAAATTACAGGCACGTGGTTATGCAGCAACACCGATTAATGGTGATATACAACAGAGTCAGCGTGAACGCACGATTCAGCAATTCAAATCAGGCAAGATCGATATCTTAGTTGCAACCGATGTCGCCGCACGTGGTCTTGATGTTGATCGCGTTAGTCACGTTATTAACTATGACATCCCTTACGATACTGAGTCTTATGTTCATCGTATCGGTCGTACTGGCCGTGCTGGTCGTAGTGGTGAAGCCATTCTATTCGTAGCACCACGTGAAAAGCGTTTACTCGGTGCCATCGAGCGTGCCACTAAGAGCAAGATTGAGATGATGGAATTACCATCTGCCAATCTCATTAATGACAAACGTATCGAGAAATTCAACCAACGTATCAGCGATACATTGGCCAGTGAAGACCTGACTTTCTTTTCCGGTTTGATCGAGAAGTTTGAACAAGAACACAACATCCCCGCTGTTGAAATCGGTGCTGCCCTAGCCAGAATGGTACAGGGTGACACACCGTTATTACTCAGCAACAAACCTATGAAGAGTAAACCCTTCTCATCTGATTCAGGTGAAGGCCGCGGTCGTAAAGAACGCAAGCCACGCTCTAATCGCGATGAAGGTTCTCGCTCTGAAAGGCGTCGTGAAGACAGTAAGCGCAGGGTATTCGATCGTGAACTAGAAGCCGGTATGGAGCGTTTTCGTATCGAGGTTGGGCATGATCATGAAGTTAAGCCTGGTAATATTGTTGGCGCCATTGCCAACGAAGCTGGGCTTGATAGCAAATATATCGGCCACATCAAGATTTATGATGATCACAGCTTAGTTGATTTGCCTGAAGGTATGCCTGATGAAGTGTTTGCTCAATTGAAAGGTATCTGGATTGCAGGACAGCAATTAAATATTGGTAAAGCTGGTGAGGCTGGAAAAGAGTCAGGATCTACAGGGGCACCACGCAAACCACGTAGTGATAAAAAGCCACGCAGTTCGCAACGTAAGCCTGGCGGTTCTGGAAAGTTTTCTGGAAATCCGACTGGCAAAGGTCCAAAGAAAACATTCAGCCGACCTAAGTCACGTGACTAATCAGTAAAGTATTTACTCTGCATTAAAGCGGTGTCGCTTGTTACCCTCGTGGTCAACCACAAGGATTGGCAAGCGATCCTCTGCTGACAACTCAATCAATAGACAGGGGCTAACTATGGCCTGTGTATAGATGTGATCTGGCTGTGGCTCACTCCACACCAAAGACAATTCCTTATACTCCATGTAAGGATCTAGACCTTCAAAACTAAGATCGTAGCCACCATTTGGCTTTTGTCCGCTAGCAATCAAGAACCAACGCTTATCCTTAGGCTTCTCTGCGATATTCAGTGTTAAAAATCGCTGTTGAGATAGTGTCTGCTTTAACTGCGCAAGCCCTAAAATCTCAAGAAACAGTTCGTCAGTTAAGCCACAATCTTGTTGTTTAAACAGCAATTGGGCTTCAAGCAGTTCTATTTCAGGCCCCCACATCCGGCTCCAATCGCCCATACCTCCAGCAGCCCAGATTGGGCTCAAGGCGGTACTCAATACGAATATAAGCATGCAGCGGGAAACGCTGGACTGACATAGGCTAAATAACATGCTGCGTAGCATACGCCTATTTGCGATTATCAAACTAATTTAGCTGAGGACGAAGTGATTCTTCGTTACACTAGTCACCCTATGAAAACGATATTTATCACAGGAACCGACACTGACGTCGGCAAGACTTTTATTGGCACCCGCCTGACAGAAAAATTATTGCAGGCTGGGCTTAAGCTTAGTGTGCGTAAACCAGTTGAGTCTGGCTGCCAACGTCAAGGCGCGGCACTACTACCCGCCGACGCCAGCAATTATGTCAGCGCCTACCAAAACGCGAGCACCGACAACTGCGACCTAGATGATGTCTGCCGTTATCGCTATGAACCTGCCATCTCGCCTGAGCGTGCCATACGACTGGCGAATGAAACTGTCAGCGTGCAGCAACTAGTAACAGCCTGCCAAGGTGATGTATCAGATGAGCTACTCTTAGTTGAGGGTGCCGGTGGTTTTTATTCCCCATTGTGTAGCGATGGCCTCAATGCAGATTTAGCCGAGGCTATGCAGGCGCAAGTGATCTTGGTCGTACGTGATCGCTTAGGTTGTATTAACCAAGCCCTGCTCAGCTTGGCTGCAATCGAGTCATGCGGCTTAGAATGCCTTGCTGTCATCGTCAACCAGATCCCAACTACAGATGAAGAAGATGTCGCGATGGATAACCTGGCTGACTTAAGTGCAAGATTAAAGCTACCTGTATTACCCTATAACACCAATGAGGCCAACAACACATTGGATAAGTTGTTACAGATTGTCCATGGTTAAGTGAAGCAACAGATATGGAAATAGAACGGCAGCTAATCTATAGCTGCTAAATATTTCTGACATAAAAAAGGCCCGCATTGCGGGCCTTTTTTATAACTGGCTAGCAGTGTTTACTACGGGTTGTATTGACCCATCGCTGCCTTACCATTATTACTCGCACGCTCTAATAAAATCTCTTGTGCTTTTGTAACATTCTCAGCCTTACCATCCCAAGCCTTCATCGATGCTTGCTGTAACGCACGACCATAAGAGAAGGTCAAAGGCCATGGCAGATCGATACCTAGGTTATGCATCGCATTCAAATGTGCACTGGCCTCTTCATCACTCTGGCCGCCAGATAAGAAAGAGATACCAGCGACTGACGCAGGCACTGTGTTTAATAAACAACGCACTGTCTCACGTGCAACCGTCTCTACGTCGGCACGATTACTCGCGTTTGCGCCAGAGATCACCATGCTAGGCTTCAAGATCATACCGTCTAATGCTACGCCTTGATTGCGTAGTTGTTGGAAGGTAATACGCTGTGCCAACTCAGTTACTTCGTAACAACGTTCAATAGAATGACTACCATCCATCAATACTTCTGGCTCAACGATAGGCACAATATTCGCTTCTTGGCTTAGTGCAGCATAACGCGCTAAGGCATGAGCATTCGCTTCGATACATGCCCAAGTTGGCATGTGATCACCGATAGTAATGACTGCACGCCATTTTGAAAAACGTGCGCCTAATGCATAGTACTCAGCCAAACGATCGCGCAGACCATCTAAACCTTCTGTAATTTTTTCATCTTCATGGCCCGGTAAAACCTTAGCACCGGCATCCACTTTAATGCCTGGCACTATGCCATTAGCTTCCATATATTTAGGGAAAGGTGTGCCGTCTAATAATGTCTGGCGGATAGTCTCATCAAATAAAATCGCACCACCAATGTAGTCCGATAGGCCTGGAGCGGTGAGCAGCATATCGCGATACGCCTGACGCATCTCTGCTGTCTCTGGAATACCTAGCGCCTTGAATCGCTTACCACAGGTCGGATGACTTTCATCCATCGCTAAAATACCCTTGCCCGGCGCAACCATTGCACTTGCGGTCTGTCTCAACTCTTCAATATTCATTCTGCTCTCCCAAACACTGTCTTAAACTATAATATTTAAATAACCATCATCGCAAATATCATATCAGCTGATGACTAAATACTTTCCGGATCGTTTTCTTCTTCAATCAGATGCCCAACGCTCAGTATCTTCATCGCATTAGTCCCGCCATCGACACCAATCAAGTCACCCTTGGTCAGTATCACTAAATCATTCTCTTCGACTTCATTACAATCCTGAAGTACAGCAATGGCAGCACGATTCACTTGTGCATGCGTCTTACCCATGAAGTCCAAGTAGGCTGGAAAGACACCACGATACAATGTCACACGACGTAAACTTTTCACATGGCGTGTAAATGCATACACCGGAATCGTTGAGTTAATCCGTGACATCCACAGCGCGGTTGAACCAGATTCGGTCAAGGCTGCAATCGCAGTGACATTCAAATGATTCGCTAAGAACATCGCGGCCATCGCAATCCCCTCATCCACACGATCTAGACTAGGTTCATGGCGCTCAGTTTGAAATTGCAGCAAATCTTGACGTTCAGAGGCGAGACACACACGGCTCATCGCTTCGACTACTTCAACAGGATAGGCACCTACTGCAGTCTCACCTGATAACATTACGGCGTCAGTTCCATCTAATACAGCATTCGCTACATCAGACATCTCTGCACGTGTCGGAATGGCACTAGTGATCATTGATTCCATCATCTGCGTTGCCGTGATCACTAAGCACTTTGTTTCCTGTGCTCTAGAGATCAAAGACTTTTGCACACCAGGGACATCGGCATCACCAATCTCAACACCCAGATCACCACGTGCGATCATAATAACTTCTGACGCTTCCATGATCTCATCGATCATATCGAGTGCTTCTGCACGCTCAATCTTCGCAACGATACCGGCATCACCGCCAGCCTCTTGCAATAACTTTCGTGCAAGATAAACATCATCGGCGGTCTTAACAAAAGACACTGCTAGATAATCAACATCAAGTGCTGCCGCATGCAAGATATCTTCACGATCTTTTTCGGTCAATGCAGCTGCAGAAAGACCACCGCCCATCCGGTTGATACCTTTACTGCTGGATAACTCACCACCGACATCAACCGTGGTCTTAACACGATTACCTGTAATCTCATCGACCACAAGAATAATCCGGCCATCGTCTAGTAAGAGCTTGTCGCCAACAACGATATCCTCAATCAATTCTTTATAGGTTAAACCCACTGATTCTTGATTGCCGGCATCTAAGTCTAGATCCGCGTCGAGGATGAAACTATCCCCTACTGCCAGCATGATCTTGCCGTCCTTAAATCGACCTACTCGGATCTTTGCGCCTTGCAGGTCACCCAGGATACCGACATGATAATTTCTCTCGGCGCATACTTTACGTACACGCTCTACTCGTACACGATGCTCATCAAAGCTACCATGCGAGAAATTAAGCCGGACTAAATTGACACCCGCTTCTATGATATCGGCAATTACTTGCTCATCATCGGTCGCCGGACCTAAGGTGGCGATAATCTTAGTTCTACGCTGCATCATGTGACGAGCTGTCCTTTTCGTTTTTGCAAAATATCAACCGCTGGCAAAGTCTTTCCTTCTAGAAACTCAAGGAAGGCACCGCCGCCGGTTGAGATGTAAGAAATATTCTCACTTAAATTAAATTTATCAATCGCAGCGACGGTATCACCACCACCTGCAATCGAGAATGCCTGACTATTTGCAATTGCATCGCCAAGTACACGTGTGCCATCCGCAAACTGTGTAAATTCAAAAACGCCCACAGGCCCATTCCAAACAATGGTGCCGGCATCGGCCATCAGGCTCGCTAGATGTTTCGCACTTTCTGGGCCTATATCTAGAACCAAGTCATCCGCTGCAATATCACTCACCGCTTTGATCTCAGCAGGGGCATCTGATGAAAATGCTTTAGCGCAAACAACATCAGTTGGTATCGGGACCTGCGCACCGCGCGCGGCAGCCTGTTCAATCAGCTTCACTGCCACCGGCACCAAATCAGCTTCATATAAAGACTGACCTACCGAATGACCTGCTGCTGCAATAAATGTATTCGCAATGCCACCGCCAACAACCAGCTGATCTACTCGATCAATTAATTGTTCAAGCAGGGCCAACTTAGTCGACACTTTAGAGCCACCAACAATCGCAACCATCGGCGGCGAAGGTTTTTTCAAAGCTTGCTCTAAGGCATTAAGTTCAGCGGTTAATAATGGGCCGGCACATACTTCAGCGGCGTACTCTGCAACACCATAAGTAGACGCCTGCGCCCTGTGTGCGGTACCAAAGGCATCCATCACAAAGATATCGCAAAGTGCTGCCATTTTTTTCGATAGCTCAGCAGCTGATTTCTTCTCACCGACCAAGAAGCGAACGTTCTCTAGCAATACTAATTCACCAGGGGCCACGTCTACACCATCAATCCAATCACGGACTAAAGGCACTGGGCGACCCAAGGCCTTACTTAAGGCATCAGCCACTGGTTGTAACGAATACTCAGCAGAATACTCACCCTCTGTTGGACGACCTAAATGCGACATCAACATCACTGCTGCACCAGCATCCAAGGCAACTTGTATGCTTGGTAAGGCGGCACGAATGCGTGCGTCATTGTTGATCACGCCCTCTTTCACAGGGACATTAAGATCTTCTCGAATCAGCACACGCTTGGCGGCCAATTCGAGTTCATTCATATGTGTTACTGAAGACATTATCTATTAGCTTACTTTGCGTTCATCAAAGCAATCGTAGTATCGAGCATACGGTTTGAGAAACCCCACTCATTGTCATACCAGGATAGTACTTTCACAAGGTTGCCGTTCATCACCTTAGTCAGGGTCGCATCAAATACTGATGATGCAGGATTATGATTAAAATCACATGACACTAATGGCAACGTGTTGTAACCCAAAACACCTTTCATTGAACCGGTAGCAGCCGCCTGCATGACTTCATTAATTTCTTCTTCTGTCGTATTACGTGAAGCAGTGAAGCTCAGATCAACAACAGAGACGTTAATAGTTGGCACACGCATAGAGAAACCATCAAGCTTGCCATTCATTTCTGGCAATACTAAACCGACGGCTGCTGCCGCACCGGTCTTAGTTGGAATCATTGATTGTGTAGCAGAACGCGCACGACGCAAGTCAGAGTGATAGACATCAGTCAGTACTTGGTCATTCGTGTAAGCATGAATCGTAGTCATCAAACCACACTCAACACCAATGCTGTCGTTCAAGGTTTTGACTAAAGGTGCAAGACAGTTAGTCGTGCAAGATGCGTTTGAAATAACAGTATCTGAAGCCTTCAATAAATCATGGTTAACACCGTAGACAATAGTGGCATCAACATCGCCGCCGCCCGGCGCTGAAATTACAACTTTCTTTGCACCAGCAACCAAGTGTGCCGAAGCCTTTTCTTTACTAGCGAAGAAGCCAGTAGATTCAAGCACGACATCAACCTCAAGCTCTTTCCATGGCAGCTTAGATGGATCACGTTCACAACAAGCCTTAATACGATCACCATCAATCATGATGTCATCACCGTCCAAGCTAACCTCATGGTTAAACGTACCATGCGCAGTATCGAACTTAGTTAAATGCGCATTAGTTGCGGCATCACCCAAATCATTGATCGCAACGATTTTAATTTCATCGGTACGGCCTGCTTCATATAAAGCACGTAGGATGTTTCGTCCGATGCGGCCATAGCCATTAATAGCGACTCTAATTGTCATGATCTATCTTCCTTATATCTCTTAAAATTAAATTAGTTTCTGTGCACGCTGCACAATATTTTCAACAGTGAAGCCATAGTGTTTCATCAGTACTGGGCCCGGTGCCGACGCACCAAACTGATCAACCCCAATCACATCACCGTCGATGCCAACAAACTTACGCCAGTAGTCACTAGTCCCTGCTTCTATTGCTAGACGTGCGCGCATGGCTGTTGGTAAGACCTGTTCACGGTAATCATCGCTTTGCATGCTGAAGGTCTCAGCACTAGGCATAGACACCAATCGCACACCCGCATTTTGCTCAGCAAGCTGTTGTGCTGCTTCTAGCGCAATGCCGACTTCAGTTCCAGTTGCGATAATGATGACCTGTAGCTCGTTCTCACTTTCAAACAACACATAGCCGCCACGAGCAATCGCATCGATTTGCTTTTGCTCTCGTGGAATAAACGGTACACCTTGACGTGAAAGAATTAACGAAGCCGGTCGCTTGGCTTCGATCGCTGTCTTCCATGCGACCAAGGATTCCACTGTGTCACAGGGGCGCCACAGGGTCATATTAGGAATGCCACGCAAACTAGCGACATGCTCTACCGGTTGATGGGTAGGACCGTCTTCACCTAGACCAACTGAATCATGGCTGTATACAAATAAACAATGTGTATTCATCAGCGCTGACATACGTACCGCGTTACGGGCGTAATCAGAAAAAGTCAGGAAGGTACCGCTATAAGGTATAAATCCACCATATAGTGCGATGCCATTCATAATCGCCGACATACCAAATTCGCGCACACCGTAATGAATATAGTTACCAGAGGCATCGTTTGCAGTAATCGATTTACAGCCTTGCCACCAGGTATTGTTAGAGCCAGTTAAATCGGCAGAGCCACCCAATAATTCAGGCAACACAGGCCCTAGCGCATTCAAGGCCAACTCGGAGGCCTTACGTGTCGCTACGGTCTTGCCTTCGGCAACAGTCGCTTCAATCGCAGTCACCATAGCGGTCTGCCATTCTGCGGGTAACAGCCCTTGCAGACGACGTGTGAATTCGGCCGATAACTCTGGATGAGCCGTTGCATAAGCATCGAACTTTTCCTGCCAAGCCTGCTGTTGCACAGCACCTGCAGGACGCGCATCCCAAGCCTTAGCGACTGGCTGAGGAATCTCAAACGGCGCGTGTGGCCAGTTCATGACTTCTCGTGCCAGCTTAATTTCTTCGTCACCTAATGGGGCACCATGACAGCCTTCGTCACCTTGCTTGTTTGGCGAACCCCAACCAATAATCGTTTTACAATCGATTAATGTCGGTTGCTGAGTATTACTACGAGCCTGCTCAATCGCCTGCTCGACATCGGCGGCATCATGACCATCGACATCACGTACAACTTGCCAGCCATACGATTCAAAACGTTTTGGAATGTCTTCAGTAAACCAACCATCAACCTCACCATCGATTGAGATACCGTTGTTGTCATAAAAGACGATCAACTTACCCAAATTCAAAGTGCCGGCTAAAGAAGACACTTCGTGTGACACCCCTTCCATCAAACAGCCGTCACCGACAAACACATAGGTGTAGTGATCAACAACTTCATGACCCTCTTGGTTGAACTGCTGTGCAAGAATCTTTTCTGCCATTGCCATACCGACGGCATTAGCTAAACCCTGGCCTAAGGGGCCAGTAGTGGTTTCAACACCCGGCGTTTCATCCACTTCTGGATGGCCTGGGGTTTTTGAATGCAGCTGACGAAAATCCTTAATGTCATCAATGCTCAACTCGTAGCCACTCAAATGCAGCAAGGAGTAAATCAGCATCGATCCATGACCATTAGACAGGACAAATCGGTCGCGGTTAGGCCATTTAGGGTCGTTTGGGTTATGTCGTAAATACTTACGCCACAACACTTCAGCAATATCAGCCATGCCCATAGGGGCACCAGGGTGACCAGAATTTGCCTTCTGCACAGCATCCATACTGAGGGCACGTATAGCGTTCGCTAGCTCTTTTCGGTTTTCCACAATCTCAATTTCGGTTGAGGTTAATAGTGACTGCAGCAGTCAGCTGGGACTCGATCAGCGTCTGTTTACGCTGCTGATCGTGACACCTTATATAAGGGGTCTACGGCAATGGGTTTGGCGGCGAGTATTTTCCATGACTTACTAGTCAGCCGCAAGCTTAAGCAGGGGGCTAAAGGAACATAATCGTCGTTTAAGAGTGCTTCCACTTAATATTACAACCAATACTAGGCTTTTGATTGGCATCGACCGGGATCTGGGCCAGTACATTGTTCAATGCCGCACGCAGATCTGAGCCACTCAAAATAACGTCATTACCCGGACGAGAATCATCTAGCTGACCGCGGTAGACACAGGCCTGCTGCGCATCAAAAACAAAGAAATCTGGTGTGCATTCAGCACCATAGGCTCGTGCCACCGTTTGTTCCTCATCATAAAAATAAGGAAAGTGATAACCCTGTTCAGCCGCCTCGACCTGCATTAATGCTGGGGAGTCATCGGGGTAGTTTTGTACATCATTTGAATTAATTGCAATGAACTGTACACCCTTGGGCTGATATTCATCGGCCATTGCGGCTAGCTCTGGTCGCACATGGTGGACAAAAGGACAGTGATTACAGATAAACATAACGACCGTAGCCGCAGCACCCACAAGACGATCAAAAGACTTGATCTCCTGCGATACCACTTCGAAAAGCTCAAATTTAGGCGCTATTGTCCCCAAAGGGATCATCCTAGAAGCTGTTTTTGCCATAGTTTATCTGTCCTTATTTTATATTCATCTCAGCATACAAGGCAGCCTGTTGCAAAATCAGTACGCCGAACTAAGTGCAGTATTCCAGCACCCGTCACGGCATTGTATACTCGCGCCTGAATAAGGTGATCGAGAAGTAATGAGTACTTCGCCGAACTCTCACCTAGCCAGTGCTATCCGATCTGGACAGCCACTGATACAGATTTTCTAAAGGGACGCAGCAACATGAGTAGTCGATACAGCTTTACCTCAGAATCGGTTTCTGAAGGCCATCCAGATAAGATTTCAGACCAAGTCTCCGATGCGATCCTAGACGCCATCTTAGAGAAAGACCCGAATGCCAGAGTCGCCTGTGAAACTCTAGTTAAGACCGGCATGGTCATACTCGCAGGTGAAATTTCCACTAGCGCAAGAATCGATGTCGAGCCGATAGTCCGCAACGTTATCAATGAGATCGGCTACGACCATACCGAAAAGGGCTTTGACGGCCACACCTGTGCAGTCATTAATGCCCTAGGTGAGCAGTCTATTGATATCGCACAGGGTGTCGATCGCGATACCGAGAAGAACCAAGGTGCCGGTGATCAGGGTCTGATGTTTGGCTACGCCAGCAACGAAACCGATGTCTTAATGCCGGCCCCGATTACCTATGCCCATCGCCTAGTGAAACGTCAGGCAGAATTACGCAAATCCGGTGAATTGTCTTGGCTACGTCCCGACGCCAAGAGCCAGATCACCTTTCGCTACGAAAACAACCAGCCGGTTAGCATTGATGCAGTCGTGCTATCAACACAACACAGCCCAGACACCAATCAGAAAGACCTGAAAGAAGCGGTCCTTGAACAAATCATCAAGCCTGTTTTAGACAAGGAATGGATTAATAAAGACACTCAGTTTCATATCAACCCGACCGGTAAATTCGTCATTGGCGGCCCAGTTGGCGACTGTGGTTTGACCGGACGTAAGATTATTGTCGACACCTATGGCGGTATGGCACGTCATGGCGGCGGCGCCTTCTCTGGCAAAGACCCAAGCAAGGTCGACCGTTCAGCCGCCTATGCCGGTCGTTATGTAGCAAAAAATATCGTTGCCGCAGGCCTCGCACAGCGTTGTGAAATTCAGGTGTCCTATGCAATCGGCGTCGCCAAGCCCACTTCTATTTCTATAAACACCTTCGGCACTGGTACCATAGGTGATGAAAAGTTAGAGGCGATAGTGAATGAGGTGTTTGATTTAAGCCCTTATGGCATCTTGAGTATGCTCGACCTAAACCGCCCTATCTATCGCAAGACGGCAAGTTACGGTCACTTTGGCCGTACCGAGCCCGAATTTAGTTGGGAAAAAACAGACAAAGTAGATGCACTACAACAGGCTTAGAGCTAAGCCCTAATGCCACCACCCGTAGAGAATTATAGATATGAATATTGAATCGCTGCACGACCATATGGAAGATTTTAAAGTTGCTGACCTATCGCTTGCCGATTGGGGTCGCAAAGAAATCGCCATCGCTGAAACTGAAATGCCTGGCTTGATGGCCTTGCGTACAAAGCATAGCGTAAACAAACCACTGCAAGGCGCCCGCATCCTAGGCTGCCTGCACATGACCATCCAAACAGCAGTACTAATCGAGACCCTGATTGAACTGGGTGCCGAAGTGCGTTGGTCTTCTTGCAATATTTTCTCAACACAAGATCACGCAGCGGCAGCAATGGCTGAAGCCGGTATTCCAGTATTTGCTTGGAAAGGCGAAACCGAAGAAGAATACGAGTGGTGTATAGAGCGCACCATCCATGCCCCTAAAGGTTGGAAGCCTAATCTCTTATTAGATGATGGCGGCGACCTAACTAAAGTCATGCATGACAAATACCCAGAGCTACTGGCTGACGTCAAAGGTGTTTCTGAGGAAACCACTACTGGCGTTATGCGTCTGTATGAAATGCTTGAAAAGAATGAGTTATTGATTCCAGCAATCAATGTCAACGATTCTGTCACCAAGTCAAAATTCGATAACCTATACGGCTGTCGTGAATCGCTGGTCGACGGTATCAAACGCGCCACTGATGTGATGATTGCTGGCAAGATTGCCATCGTCTGTGGTTACGGCGACGTCGGCAAAGGTTCGGCACAGTCCTTACGTGGTTTAGGTGCTACCGTCTGGGTCACTGAAATCGACCCTATCTGTGCACTGCAAGCTGCAATGGAAGGCTACCGTGTTGTCACTATGGATGATGCCTGTGGTGAAGCCGATATTTTTGTTACTGCTACCGGTAACTACAACGTCATTACCCATGACCATATGCTTGCAATGAAAAACCAGGCGATCGTTTGCAACATCGGTCACTTTGATAATGAGATTGATGTCGCCAGCCTTGAAAATTATGAATGGGATGAAATTAAACCACAGGTCGATCACGTGATCTTCCCTGATGGCAAACGCATCATCCTGCTAGCCAAAGGCCGCTTAGTAAACCTTGGTTGTGGTACTGGCCACCCAAGCTTTGTGATGTCTAACTCTTTCACTAACCAAGTCTTAGCGCAGCTAGAACTTTGGGAAAATGAAGAAAGTTATCAGAATCAGGTCTACATCCTACCGAAGCATCTGGATGAAGAAGTGGCACGCCTACACCTAGAACAGATTGGCGTGAAACTGACTGCCTTAAGTAAAGAGCAAGCAGACTACTTAGGCCTTGATGTTGCTGGCCCATACAAAGCCAACCACTACCGCTACTAAGCTTCCACCCTACTGAAATTGGCCTGTTGTGCGCATCTCTAGAATTTTCACGGCTGCAGAGTTGCGCGCAGAGACGGTCATTGAACTGAATGATGGTATCGCCAAATACGTTCGCGATGTACTGCGCCTAACCGTAGGCCACTCGATTATTGTCTTTAATGGTGACGGCAATGACTATCCAGGTGAACTGGTAGACGTGCAGAAAAAAACCGTACGCGTACAACTGCAGCAAGCGCAAACCAGCGACACAGAATCAGCCTTACAACTCCATCTATTGCAGCCTCTATGTGCAGGCGACAAGTTTGACCTGTGCCTACAAAAGGCGACTGAGCTTGGGGTCACACAGATCACACCCTTCATCAGTTCACGCGTTAACGTCAACCTACCAGCAAACCGTTTAGAGAAAAAAATGGCGCATTGGCAGGGTGTCATTCAAAGCGCTTGTGAACAGTCTGGCCGCGCTAAACTGCCACAACTCAATCAACCCATACCGTTTCAGCAAGCCTTACTCAACTGCCCCACCGACAACCTCAAGTTGATCGCCTCACCGACCGCTAATCGTGTGCATTCGCCGACACGGCCGGTACCGAGCATCAGCTGCCTGATTGGCCCTGAAGGTGGCTTTAGCCCAGATGAAGTTACGCTAGCTGAACAGCATGGCTTCCAGTCTATAAAAATGGGGCCACGCATCTTACGCCTAGAGACTGCTGTCATTTCATTACTCAGCCTACTTCAGGCACAACATGGCGACTTGAATCACTGCATTTAAACCGTCTCGGCACTTGCATCCAGTCACCACCAATGAGTACTCTGTATAGCATCTGCAGACAGATGTTAATCCACCGTTTAAAAGGCCCAGCATGACTATCAAACTTGGCATCATTATGGATCCGATCGAATCCATCAATGTACAAAAAGACAGTAGCTTTGCAATGCTGCTAGAGGCGCAAAATAGAGCCTATAGCTCATACTATATTCCGCCAGGCTCAATACACGTTCGCAATGGTGAGAGTCATTGCAGTGCTGCTCCCGTGGTGGTGCAGGACGATAACGATAACTGGTTTAAATTAGGCACTTGGGAAGAGCGGACACTGGCGAGCTTTGATGTCATCTTAATGCGCAAAGATCCACCCTTCGATATGGAATATGTCTATCTAACTTACGCCTTAGAGTTAGCGCAGACAGCGGGCAGCTTGATCGTTAACAATGCACATGCGCTGCGCAACCTAAACGAAAAATTCAGTATCAGTCAGTTCCCAGGGATCTGCGCCGAAACATTAATCAGCTCAAACATCCTGCGCTTACAATCTTTCATAGAGGAGATCGGCAGCATCGTCGTCAAACCCCTAGATGCTATGGGTGGTGCCTCTATCTTTAGAATCGAGCAAGAAGATCCGAACCGAAACACGATCCTCGAACAGATTACCGATTACGGCCGCCGCAGCATCATGGCGCAGGAATTTATAGCTGACATCAGCGCCGGTGATAAACGTATTTTATTGATCGATGGCGAACCCATCCCTTATGCACTGGCCCGCATTCCCTCCGCCTCTGATTTTCGCGGCAACCTAGCCGCTGGCGGTCATGCCAAAGGGATTGAGCTCAGCGAATCAGATCGACATATCTGCAAGGTGCTGAAACCACATTTACGTCAACATGGTATTTTATTCGCTGGTATTGATGTGATTGGTAATTATCTCACTGAGATCAATATCACTAGCCCAACCTGCATTCGTCAACTCGATCGTGCATTCGATCTCAATATTAGCGCCGAATTATTCAATGCCATTGCACGCAAACTTTCAGCCTAAATAGATGCATATGTAATGCCATGACAACTTTAACTGGCCAAAAAATACGCCCTATTGATCGCATCAGTTTCACCCTACTACTCGCTATTGCCTTACATGCCTTAGTCATATTGGGCTTCAGTTTCCAATTCATACAAGACCAGACAAAACGCAGTAGCACGATAGAGATCATCCTCAACCCAGTAGCTGATCAGCAACGCAATGAAGACGCTCTCTATCTTGCTAATAGCGATAACCAACAACAGCATGCGGTAACACAGAGCAGTATTCAGTTAAGTCAATCCCAACAAGAACAATCGCCTACAGCAGCCAATAAAAACCCTAGCAACACATTTCAACTACAAACCAAGAGTGATGAGCAATCCCAACAAACAGCTATCACTAAAGAAACTGAACAGATAAGTGAACAGACTCAGGCGCAAGATATCAACACACTGATGTCAGAGCTAAACCACGCCAAACTCGCTTATGCACAACGCCCGAAATTGCATTTTTTTGATAGCGTCAGTAGCAAATCGGCATTAGAGGCAGACTACGTTCGCCTTTGGGTAGAACGCGTTGAACAACAAGGTAATCTGTATTACCCCTTGCATGCCATCGAACAAAGCTTCAGCGGCATACTCATTATGAGTGTCGTGATTGCCAGTGATGGTCGTCTGATTTCATCTAAGATCGTCACTAGCTCGGGTAATCCAGTGTTGGATCAAGCCGCCCATCACGTGGTCGAGCATAGCCAGCCTTTTAGGGCATTCCCTCAGGCCATGCAAAGCCAGTATGATCAACTGATGATTACCCGTACTTGGGTTTACCAAAGCGACCAAACCTTCACCACAGAAGAGAAATATGACTAATGAATCACTACAGGGACAATTATTGCTGGCGATGCCAGGGCTCACCGATTCTATGTTCAAACAAAGTATCTGTCTGATTTGTGAGCATTCCCTAGAACAGGGTGCCTTTGGTATCGTCTTAAACCGACCCCACGATATCTCGCTAAACCAATTATTGAATCAATTGAATATCGACCATGATAAAAACGCACTACCGCCAATGCCTATCTTCAATGGCGGCCCCGTACGCAATGAACAAGGTTTCATCCTGCATGACAGTGCACTCTATCCAGAAGATGGCATAGACGTCATTGATGGCATTCGCTTGAGCCACTCGACCGATATCTTACGCAGCATTGCTCACGATGAGGTACCTGAACATTGTCTGATCAGCTTGGGTTATGCCGGCTGGGGACCTGAACAACTAGAGACAGAGATTGCCGACAATGCTTGGTTAACAGTCCCCTATGATCCTCAAATCGTATTTTCGACCCCGGCCGAAAAACAATGGTTATCGGCTGGCTTTCATCTAGGTGTTGATATGAATCTATTATCCACCGCTGTGGGGCATGCCTAATTGTCGACTAATGATCTCTACCTAGCCTTTGATTTTGGCGAGCGCCGCACCGGAGTAGCGGTCGGTGTTGCTATCACAGCCAGTGCTAAACCTCTGACTACACTGCATTCCAATGCCGGCCCAAACTGGGCTGAAATTGAGAAACTGATTAACGAGTGGCAACCCAGCAAATTGATCGTTGGCATCCCAGATGATTCAGATAACAATCAGGCCTTACGTAAGAAAATCACTAAATTCAGTCGGCAACTGGCAGAAAGATTCAAAAAAGAAGTCTGCCTACATGATGAAACCCTGAGTTCACACGCCGCCTATGATTTATTGAAAGAGCGCCGCGACCGAAATAAAGGTAAGATCAAGAAAGAAGAGATCGATTCATTTGCAGCAGCCCTGCTAATGGAATCGTGGATGAATAGTAATCTAGGGTAGTTTAGATGGAATTCAAGCTCGATCAGTTATTAGGTGACCTACACACTAAGACTGCCGCTTTAATCGAACAGCGCGCAGTTGCAGACCCCATTCTAGTCGGCATTCATACCGGTGGACGCTGGATTGCCGAGAGATTACATAGCCAACTCAATATCAGCACCGAACTAGGTGTCTTAGATATTTCTTTCTACCGTGATGACTTTAGTCAGATCGGGCTTAATCCTCAGGTTAAACCGTCACAGCTCCCTTTAGATATTTCCGGCAAGGATATTATCTTGATCGATGACGTGCTACACACCGGCCGTACCGTGCGTGCAGCGTTGAATGAATTATTTGATTACGGTCGCCCAGCCAGCGTTATGTTGGTTGTTTTGATTGATCGTGGCGGGCGCGAACTGCCCGTAAGTGCAGATGCAGTGGGTATGAGGCTTGACCTACAACCCCATCAGCAGGTAAAACTAAGCGGCCCCGAACCACTGGGCCTAAAAGTGATCGAACTGAACCCTAGTTAGGTTCATCATTAACTAACTTATAAATAAAAGACGAGCGCGAATGCAGCACTTCTTAACAACTGAATCACTCACTCTGGATCAGTTGACTGCTATTCTGGATACCGCAGAGTCGTTTATCAATGCCGATGGCCTCTCGGTCAAAAAAGTCCCGCTGCTGCGTGGCAAGACCATCGTCAATCTATTCTTTGAAGCCAGCACGCGCACACGCTCAACCTTCGAGCTTGCAGCGAAACGTTTATCGGCAGATATCCTAACCATGAATATCGCGGCATCCGCCACAGTAAAAGGCGAGAGCCTGCTAGATACCCTACGTAATCTAGAGGCGATGCATGTCGACATGTTTGTTGTACGCCATCAAGACAGCGGCGCAGCCGAATTTCTCAGCCAGCATACCTCTCCCGGCATCAGCGTGATTAACGCCGGTGATGGTCGCCATGCGCACCCAACTCAGGCGATGCTCGATATGTTTACTATTCGTCGCCACAAAGGGACTTTTGATCAACTCAAAGTCACCATTGTCGGTGATCTACTGCACTCACGCGTCGCGCGTTCACAGATTCATGCCCTACGTACCTTAGGTGCCAAAGAGATTCGAGTGGTCGCACCACGCACACTGATGCCTACACAGCTCGAAGCCCTAGGTGTCGATGTCTATGACAATGTCGAAGCAGCCTTAAGCGGTACCGATGTCATCATCACCCTACGCTTACAAAAAGAACGTATGCAGGGTGCCCTGTTACCCAGTGAGCGTGAATACTTTCAACTCTTTGGCCTGACCTCAGAGCGTGTTGCGCTGGCAGCTAAAGACGCCATCGTCATGCACCCTGGCCCGATCAATCGTGGTGTCGAGATTAGTTCATCTGTCGCCGACGGTGAACAGTCGGTGATCCTGCAACAAGTGTCTTACGGAATCGCCGTGCGTATGGCGGTGATGTCGATGTTGGCGGGGCAATAATTCATGAAAATAGAAATCTTAAATAGCCACATCTGCGACCCGCTCAATGACATCGATCGTGTCGATACAATCTACATGGCCGACGCTAAGATTCTCTCTATTGGTGAACCACCGGCAGGTTGGCAAGCCGATCAATCAATTGATGCTAGCGGGCTCTATTGCATCCCAGGTCTGGTCGATATTGCGGCTCGCTTAGGCAATTCAGGCCAAACCCAACAGAAATCAATCAGCTCTGAGACCCATGCCGCTGTCAGCGCTGGCATCACCTCGCTAGTCTGCATGCCAGATAGTAATCCAGTGATCGACTCAGCAGCACAACTAGAATATGTGCAGCAGCACTGCCACAGCAGCAGCCACTGTCATGTTTATGTTATTGCCGCCCTAACGACTGGCTTAAAGGGCGATATGTTGAGTGAGATGGCCGCACTGAAACAAGCAGGCTGTGTTGGCGTCAGTAATGTGATGCACCCTCTAGCCAATAATTTAGTCTTACGCCGGGCGATGGAATACGCCTCCGGCCAAGGCCTAACATTGCATTACCAAGCAATGGATCCAGCACTACAAGCAAATGGCTGTATCAACGAAGGTCTAGCCGCAACCCGCATGGGCTTGATCGGCATTCCAAACGCAGGAGAAACTGCAGCAGTTGGCGTCTGCCTCGCTTTAATCGAACACACCGGTGCACGGGTACACTTCGCACGCCTATCGACACAGCGCGCCGTTCACATGCTTGAATTAGCACACAGTGAAGGGCTTAATATCAGCGCCGATGTCGCGGCCCACCAGCTCTTCTTATGTGATGATGACATCCCCGCCTTTGATCCTAATTTTCATCTGCTACCGCCCCTGCGTAGTGCCGATGACTTAGCTGGTCTGCGTCAGGCGATTAGCAATCCAATATTCAACGCTATTTGTTCCGATCATCAACCACATGATGCAGACGCAAAACTCGCCCCCTTTGCATCAACTAAAATTGGTGCCTCGGCGCTAGAGACTTTGCTACCACTGGTCTTACGCTTAGTAGAAGAAGATCTTCTCAGCCTGCAGCAGGCCATTGCCTTAGTGACCTATAAGCCGGCACAGATGTTAAATATCGACGCCGGCTCACTGACACCAGGGGCCACGGCTGACCTTTGCTTGTTTGATCCAAAACAAGAATGGACCTTACAGGCTAGCGATATGCATAGTCGCGGCAAACACTCACCTTTCTTAGGACAACGCTTTAAGGGCAAGGTGAAACACACCTTTGTATCCGGCAAGCTCGCTTATTCAGAGTCATAATGAATCAACCCAGTATTTTTGTTGAACAGGCGCTAGTCCTTAATCTAGAGAGCTTAGCTGCCGAACAATATGTGATTCGCCTGGAAGCGCCTGAATGCGCTACTAGCGTCGCCCCAGGTAACTTCATTCACCTGCAGTGTGATCAAACCCCCTACGCCTTGAAACGCCCTTTCTCAGTCATGCGTGCCAATGCCGACGCAGGCTGGATCGAGATACTATTCAAGGTGGTGGGTACTGGCAGTGCGGCCCTAGCAAAGGCACGTGTGGGTGATCGCTTACAAACCATGGGGCCTATCGGTAATGGCTTCGAGCTCAGTACAGAAGAGACCATACCATTATTGATAGGGGGTGGCGTGGGTATCCCACCGATCGTGTTCTTTGCAGAAGAATTAAAGAAATCACAGAATAAAACAGCCATGGTTGTGATGGGTTCTGAGATCCCTTTCCCATTTGATCTAAAAAGCTCTCAGCAATCACTTGCCGGCATGCCTGATGGTATCGATACCGCCATGAGCCTATTAGAAGATATTAACGTCCCCTCACGCCTCAGCAGCAAGCAAGGCTATGCCGGTTGTTTTGATGGCTATGTGCATGAACTTGCCGAACAGTGGCTAGCAGGCATCGATAGCAATGAGCAGCATAAAATTGAAGTGTTTGCCTGTGGCCCTACACCGATGTTGCAAGCCGTCGCTGAATTTTGCCAACGCCATCAATTGAAGTGTCAGCTGTCCTTAGAAGAACACATGGCCTGTGCTGTCGGTGGCTGTGCTGGTTGTAATGTGTTGATTACAGAAGATGGACAGCAGTCGATGCGCAGAGTCTGTGTTGATGGCCCTATCTTTGATGCCAAACTCGTCTACCCACAGGCCTAATCTACCACTCGGCTAACGCCTCTAAATCTAATCGAGCAAGCCCTTTGCAAGTAACGCTTCTCGTGCCTGCTGAAAACTTTGCATCCCCTGTTGTGCCCCGGTCTGTATGCATGACAGCAATTGCACAATCTGATTTTCACGAATCAAATTGGCTACCGCTGGATTGACCAACAGGCTCTCAAATAATGCGATACGCCCACCCGCACGTGCCGGTACTAATTGTTGTGCAATCACTGCACGCAATGAATCGGCTAATGCCATGCGCACCAATTCCTTTTCAGTCGCAGGAAAGACATCAACAATACGACTAATACAATGACTGGCATTACGGGTATGCAAACTGGCTAGCACCAGATGGCCGGTTTCAGCCGCCGTTAATGCTAGACGAATGGTCTCTAGATCACGTAATTCCCCCAGCATGATAATGTCAGGATCCGCACGTAAGGCACCACGTAGTGCCAGATTGAAATCATCATAGTGCTGTCTATATTGACGTTGGCTAATGATGCTTTGCTTTGATTCAAAGCTAAATTCAATAGGATCTTCCAACGTCATGATATGACTCTGTTGGCGCTGATTTTTATGCTCCAAGATAGACGCTAGAGTAGTCGACTTACCACTACCAGTGGCACCCGTCAGTAACACCAATCCTGCATCGACCTCTGCTGCTAAGCGTAATCCTTTGCTGGCAGAGAGTTCATCTAGCGTTGGAATATTCTCTGGGATCACACGAAAGACTGCACTCAAGCCAGATTGCTGAAAAAAATAATGGGCGCGATAACGCTCACTAGCACTCAGCTGTAAGGAAAAATCATAATGTTTATCTCGATCTAAGCAGGCTCGCTGAGTCTCATCTAAAACCTCTAATAAGAGCTCCGATGTAACAACCGTCGTCTCCTGCTCTAGCCTCTTTAATTTGCCATCACAACGTATGCGCGGCGCGGCGCCCGCACTGAGATGAAGATCAGAAGCACCCTGTGCACGGGCTAGACCTAGATAGTTTTGCAACATGATTTAGACTCTCAAATCGTTCATCTTTGAAGAATTAGGGTTACAATAATTGGTACCACCATAAGGCAGCGATCAGTAATGAATTGCCTATAACTGAAAGTCTAGCGATACTAGCTAGACAGTGACCACGCACGACCGTGCGACTAAACGAACATTCCTATGCCCAGCCAAACTGAACAACACCCCGTACAATCTCTACAGCAGCAGATTGACCAGCTCTGTCAGAAGCACGCACGAGCAAAAGGCAGTGTGACCTTAATGGCTGTCAGCAAGACCCGTAGTATCGAAGAGGTGCGACTGGCGGCTAGCTTTGGCCAGCGTGACTTTGGTGAAAATTATGTGCAGGAAGGTGTAGATAAGGTAGTTGCACTTGCCGATCTAGGGCTGACTTGGCACTTTATAGGTCCAATACAAAAAAATAAAACGCGTGTAATCTCTGAGCATTTTGATTGGGTGCATAGCATAGAACGTGAAATTATCGCTGATCGACTCAGTACCCAACGGCCTACAGATTTAGCTCCTCTGAATGTCTGCATTCAAATCAACATCGATAATGAAGAGACCAAATCAGGCGTAGCCGTCGACGATGTATCCGCACTGGCACAGCATATTAGTACACTACCGGGTTTACGCTTACGTGGGCTAATGGCGATTCCCAGTCCAGGCACAGACTTTCAGCAACAGTGCGCCAGCTTTAGTAGAATAAAAGACCTGCAACAGCAATTGTTATCTGCAGGCATCTCTCTGGATACCCTATCGATGGGTATGAGTAATGATTTTGAAGCCGCTATAGCCTCTGGCTCTAGCATCGTGAGAATCGGCACCGCCATCTTTGGCCGCCGTGAAGTAATTAAGAAATAAAGACAGTATAAGAGACCACTGTAGGGGCATTAGATGCAAGACGAATATGAAAAAATTGTCGTAATTGGCGTAGGTAATATGGGCGCCAGCCTAGTGCGTGGACTGTTAAATAATAACGTTCCAGCCGAGCAGATACACTTAGTCTATCGTGAGACTGCCGATGCCGATCGCTTGGCCCTAGACTTCCCAGACTGTTCGCTGTCGACGTTTAATGCGGCCTTGGCATCACCCGCCAGTTTCATCCTTGCGCTCAAACCAAAAGACACACTGCAACTGTGCCGCGATATCGCCGCCTCAATGGACACAGCTAAAAGCCTATTTATATCGGTAGCAGCCGGTATTCCTTACCAATCATTACAAGACAATCTAGGGACTTCAGCGATTGTTGTGCGCTCTATGCCAAACACACCAGCAGCGATTGGCTATGGCATGAGTGGCCTCTATACCGATAAAAATACTGCTGCCATCTATCGCGATAGGGCAGATAACATACTGCGTAGTGTCGGCAAGACACTCTGGCTGAATGATGAGTCTGAATTAGATGCGGTGACTGCCTTATCAGGCAGCGGACCGGCTTACCTGTTCTATTTCATGGAGTGCTTGCAGGAAAGTGGCCAGGCCCTAGGCTTAAGTGCCGAACAAAGCACCTTACTGACACTAGAAATGATCCATGGCGCGGCCAAATTAGCACTCGCATCGGATGCAAGCTTTGCCCAATTACGCAGTAATGTGACCTCTAAGGGAGGCACCACCGAAGCGGCGCTACGCAGTCTCAGCGCCAATGATTTACAAGATCTCATTACACAAGCACTGCAAGCCGCAGCCGAACGCAGTAAAGAAATTAGCCAATCTTTTGAATAACCACCAAAAAGCAGGAGCCTAGCTGGTGCAAGCCCTTACTAATCTTTCTTATTTCATCGTCGATAGCTTATTAAGCATCTATATCGCGCTGTTAATAATTCGTATTCTCTTGGCTTGGGTAAAAGCAGATTTTTACAACCCAGTCGCGCAATTTGTCGTCAAAGTCACTGACCCCATGGTTAACCCTGTACGTAGAATCATCCCTGCGCTTGGCCGTATCGACTCAGCCACCTGGTTACTTATATTTGGGCTGTCTTTACTCCACCTCTATCTGATTCTGACAATACGTGAAGTGCAATTTCATATCGTTCAGATCATCCCCATTGCCATAATCGCTGTCGCTGAAAAATTAATTACTATTTTGCTCTACTCGGTCATGATTCGCGCCGTAATGAGTTGGTTCGTAAACTCATATAGCAACAGCAATCCCATGCTATCGATCTTAGATAGCCTGACACAACCTATGTTATCGCTGGCACGTCGTTATGTCCCACCAGCGGGTGTCATCGACTTATCAGCAATGGCGGTTATCTTTGTTTTGTACTGCGTGCTCATTATGTTACGTTCTGTTTGAGTAAAAACGAGTTTTATAGGCTATTTATAGTGTAATTTAGTTACGAATAGCATTGGCACTCATCATTAGCTTGTGTACAATTTGATCACAATAAGAAAGTTTGATTTTGAGTGTCTCTATCAAACACTCAAAAAAATCGACGAAATAAAAAATTAAGTCAATCAATCGACACACTCGCACATAGAGGATCTATAAAAAATGGCCGTTAAAAAGAAAGCAGCTCCGGCTGTAAAAAAAGCACCAACAAAATCAGAAATTCTAAATGCAATCGCTACCGATACTGAACTCACTCGCAAGCAAGTCGCGGCTGTTTTCACATCGCTAGAAGAACTCATTGCGAAAGAACTTAAGCCACGTGGTTCAGGCTTATTCAACGTGCTAGGTCTCTGCAAAATTAAGTCTGTTAAGAAGCCTGCTACTAAAGCACGTAAAGGTATTAACCCTTTCACTGGCGAAGAGACTGTATTTGCAGCAAAACCTGCCCGTAAGGCCGTTAAAATTCTGCCTTTAAAAGGTTTGAAAGATATGGTCTAAGGCATTATTTACGCCTCAGACTTCATGAGGGATATCTAATTCGTCCATCACTGCATGCTTACTTTTCATAAAGTCAGCGTGTGAGAGATAAAGCCAATCAGCAGTCTTACGAAGATGATATTCCTCATATTTTTCAAGTTCTCCATCCGCATAAGCAACTCGCCACATCCCTCGCATTAATTCTCGTCTAGCCTCGATACCCATCTCGTCATTAATCATTCGTATCAGCGGATGCGCTGAAAGATGTTGATCCTGATCAGACATCGCATGCTCCAACAAGGCCGCAGCTTCTTCATCTGACAAATCAAACTGATTCACTAGATTTTTCACTATCGCCTGTTTTTCACTATCGACAATTTTTAAATCAGCACGGCTAATTTCCAGCATGAGTATCGCTGCTGCTAAATCCGTGGTGCGTTTATCGTCTTCCTCAACCTTCTTTTTAAGTGTGCTACTTAGCCACTGTTCAATTTTTTTAAACATAATAGTTATTGTTGATACACCTGATAATGTTGGCCAACTTGGCCAGTAAATAATTCTTTAACTAAGGGATGGTCAATCCCGCTGAAATCATCTGATAAGACTAGGTGACGTTCCGCCACATAGGTGATGTTCTTCGATCCATCGACTAATACATGGTACCAAGGCGCATCTTTCGGTGGACGTGATAGTGCAACCTGCTCATACCACTCCTCACTCCCCTCAAATATAAGGTCAACATCAAAAATAACACCACGATAGTGAAATTTTCCGTGTTTAACGATATCACCTGGAGAAAATTTAATACTAGCATCGGCCATAAGTAAATCCTCTTTTGGAATATTCAAAATAATCACCTTTACAGCTCTACGCGATCGACTTAGAGGCATGCTATGCTTGAATACTGAAAAGCTCAAGAAAACAACAACCTTAATAGATATCTGTAGACATGACAGACGACAAAAAACCCAGTAAAGAACAACGAATCTTACTCACTATGCGTAAGGTCCTCGCTACCATTGTAAAGGATACCGCGCCTAGTGGCCCTGGTATGCGTAACGTCCTTAACGAAACAACGATAGAAGACATCCGCCAATGTTTTGGTCTGATCTCTGCACGTGAACGCGAGCTATCAGAGGAGCTAGGCATCGACCTAGAACTTCTTCGCCCACGTTACGCTGATGAGCCGAAGACTACCGCAGTAGTGTCGATGGACTCGCTCAAAAAATCGATCAGTAAAGGCCCTAGTGATAAAGACCCTAAGCACTAGACACTAAAAAGCTATGAACGAAACCGATGTAGAGAGCGCAATCACGAGTAATGTCATGCGCTTGTTAGATGAGTGGGGTTTAGATGGAAATCAAATCCTGCATGTCTTGGACCTACCTAGCAAGGTGCGCCTACGTCATTTAGATAAGTTCAGAAAAGGCGATCCCTTTCCCCAAGGGGAGCAGACTGCTGTGCGCATCGAGCATATCGCTGGTATCGCAGAAGCACTACGCACGACCTTTCCACGTAATGCCTATATGGGCTCACGTTGGTTACATACGCCACACAGGCGATTCCAAAATAAACGTCCAATTGAGCTAATCGTAGTCGATGTAGATGGCCTAAAGCAGGTCCGCTCTGAACTAGACTGTGCCTATGCTTGGGATCAGTCCGGCTCATAGGAGTAACCCTTATGACTAGTGTTGTCCGATTTGCCGACATCAAAAAATTCTTAGACCCCAGCGTCAAGATAACTCCTGAAAATAAATGTGGTTTTTGTACAAATACAATTTGCTGTACCTATGTTACGCAACTCATCGACACGCCCAGAAAGAAATCTGAGTTTGAACATTTACTCTGGCAGGTCTCGCATAAAAATATTGAGCTCTACAAAGATGAAGACGGCTGGTATTTACTTATCGCTGCACGCTGTGAGCATATCCAAGGTGATGGACGCTGTGGCATTTATGAAACTAGACCTGAAATCTGCCGTAGCTACGACAATGATTACTGCGAGTTTGATGCTGCTCCTAGCGAGGGTTTTGATCTCTACTTCCGTAACTATGATGAGCTTTTAACGTACTGCAAGAAGCGCTTCAAAAAATGGCAGCGTGGTTAAACCGCGCGTAGCTCAGGCACTAACTCAGAAAAATCATTAATCGCAGCAAAGCCGGCCGTATCTTGCACCGGTTCAGTACTATCTGGCTGCCAGATACTAATCAGATGAGCCACCCCATATTGTTTCGCTGCAGATAGCACATGGACGTTATCATCCACTAGCAAAGTGCGCTTTAAATTAGGCTTTTCATCCTGCTGTAATTGCTCCCAAAACTGCTGTGACTCTTTCGCATGGCCATAGCTGTGAGAGGAAATAATACGATCAAAGTGATGCGAGATACCGGTCTTGGCCATCTTGATCTCGACAATATCCAGATGTGCATTAGTGCACAGCACCACTCGCTTACCACTGTCGCGTAACCACATCAAAAAATCGGTAACTAGTGGGAACAGTTGAATACGCTCATCCACTTCATGTTTCATACTGACTATATCCAGACCTAATTCTGCACTCCAATAATCCGTACAGTAAAATTGTAGGCTGCCACTCTTTGCCCGATAGCGAGCAATTAAATCTGCCTTCACCGGCTCCAAGGCTAGTCCATGTAATTGCGCATAGCGTTCTGGTAAAAACTCATGCCAAAAGAAGTTATCAAACCCCAGGTCCATTAAGGTGCCATCCATATCCAGTAGAACGGTATCAATGCCCTGCCAATCTAAGAAAGAATTCATCAGCGCTCAGCTTCTCCATAAGCTACAATTAGGTTATTCATTTTTCCGCTGCCCGAGATAGTATTCATGCCGCTACATATGACCATAGCAACATCTATCCAACCGCAACAGAGTATGGGGTAGTAGGCAATCATGGCAAAAACAAATTTCGATGCTAAGGATTTAAGCGAACTATTGCAGGCAACTAGCGAAATCGCCAAGCAAGCAGGCGAAGCCATCCTCCAATACTACCGCTCAGAGTATGAAGTCTTCCGCAAAGAAGATAAATCACCGGTGACCTCTGCTGATCTAGCGGCCAATCAAATCATTCAACAAGGCCTAAACAAGCTTTCGCCGAAACTACCGATATTATCCGAAGAATCTGAGTTATACGATTTTGCAGAGCGCAAACAATGGGGACCATTCTGGCTGGTGGATCCACTCGATGGCACCCGTGAGTTCATTAACGACCGACCTGATTTCACCGTTAACATCGCCCTCATCGAACAACAAAAACCTATCCTAGGCGTCATCTATCTACCTGCAGACAAAGTACTCTATGTGGCGGCTAGCGGCCTAGGGGCCAGTAAGCAGATCGGACAGGAGGCCTCTCAGGCGATCCATGTCGCACCACAAGCACAACAGCCGATGCGGACTTGTGGTGGTCGTTCAGCCCAGGGTGAAAAGTTGATCCGTTTTATGCAACGTCTTGGTGGGCAAGAAATGATCAGACGTGGTAGCTCACTCAAGTCCTGTCTCGTTGCAGAGGGCAGTATTGATCTCTACCCACGCTTTGGCCCTACTTGGGAGTGGGACACTGCAGCCGCTCAGAGCATCGTTGAAGAAGCTGGTGGCTTCCTCACCAACCTGCAACTAGAGCCCTTACAGTACAACAAAGAATCACTGTTAAACCCAGGCTTCCTAGTCTTTGCTGATAACAGTATCGATTGGCGAAAATTACTCGAACAATAGACCGTATAGCGCCCTTAGTCTGATGCCTGCTGAGCAATCTTCTGCATCGTCGCGTAATCAAACTTACCACTACCAAGCAGAGGCAATGCATCTCTGCAGACTATCGTCCGTGGCAACATTAACTCAGAGCCGCCAAACGCTTGAATAACCTTTTGTAGCTGCTGACGTTGCAATCCGACATGGGTCGTTAATAGCACCAATCTCTCGCCCTTACGTTCATCTTCAACTGCGACCAGACAATGATCAGCCTCAGGCAGATCATCCGCCAGCCACTGTTCTAACTGCGCCAATGAAATCATTTCTCCACCGATTTTAGCAAAGCGTTTTGCGCGACCTACAATATGCAAAAAACCGTCTGCATCAATCGATACAATATCACCGCTATCATGCCAGCCATCTTCAGGTGCTTGCAGCACACCTGAACGTTCATGCTTCATATAACCCAACATGATATTCGCACCTCGAACCCAGAGTCTATGTCCCTGCTCAATGCCTTCAACTTTTTCTAAACGATGCTCTATCCCTGGCAATAACTTACCAACACTACCTTCTTTGCCATAGGCATCTGTATTGATACTCAATGCCGGAGAGGTTTCAGTTAAACCATAGCCCTCATGAATACGCTTGCCGTGTTTTTTCAGCCACAACTCGCGCGTACTGGCCTTAAGCTTTTCTGCGCCTGCAATAACATAACGCAGCGATTTAAAATCTTGTGCCGCTGCATGTCTCGCATAGGCAGATAAAAAAGTGTCGGTGCCAAAAATAACACTGGCACGCGTGTCATACACCATGTCTGGGATCTGCTTAAAGTGCAGTGGTGTCGGATAGAGAAACGTACGAATGCCACTAGCAACCGGCAAGATCAAGCCAACACCTAGACCAAAAGAATGGAATAAAGGTAAAGCATTAAAAAAGCAATCCTGTGGCACAAAATCCATCACCGTATTCACCTGTGCCTGATTCGACAACAGATTATGGTGACTCAGGACAACGGCCTTTGGCATCCCTTCTGAACCTGAGGTAAATAAGATAACCGCAGGGTCGTGGCAATCACCTTGATCACGTTGCAAACCCAGACCTGTGGCGACAGTAAACAACGCAGTGACTTTATGCCCCAAACCAATTTTGGTCTTAACATCTTCCAGATAAATAATATCAACCAAGTCTTCAATCTCAGCTATCAATTCACCCAACTCAGCCAACTGAATAAATCGGCGTGAGCTAATCACCTGTTTGATTTCGGCAGTTTCTATAGCGGCACGCAAGGCGGCACGCCCAACTGAAAAATTAAGCATCGCCGCCACCCTACTCTGTGACTGCAGTGCATAAAAGCAAACTGCTGTAGGGATAGTGTTAGGCAGCAAGACACCCACAGGCTGTTTAGCCTGTAGCATTGGGCGTAAGGCATTTGCCAAGACCAAACTTGCCAACTGCATCTTACCCAAGGTGATGCTCTGGCGATTAATATCCTCCAGAATCGCATAGCCACGGCCATTACGATGCAGTGAAGTCTGCAGGCTTTGAAATAGGGTTTGTTTGGATACTGAGGTTTGTAGCATCATCTCAGTCATCACCTGATAGACACGATCACGCAGGCTTGCCACCCGCGCCTTGGAGTGTAATTCCGGTGCAATTTTTAAGGCCTGCGGTTTACAAATAGTGACCGTCACCTTAGTAAACCAGCGCAACTTCTTGCCCCCAGTCACACGGCCGAAGGACGTATACTGCGCGCCATCAATGCGCACTGGCAGTAACTGTGCGCCAGCGATATCTGCAATCTTACCCGGCCCATCATAGAGCTTCATCAAATGACCAGTATGACTGATCCGCCCTTCTGGGAAGATCACTACTTTACGCCCCTGACGTAGCATCTTGATCAGGCTCTTAGTCGCCATAGGCTTGGCTGAATCTAATGGGAACATCTCATAAAACCGAGTAAACATACTCGCCCACCATTTCTGATTCACTTCCCGATTAATGGCAAAAACAGGTAACTCAGGTAATGCCGCTACCAGCAACGGCCCATCTAAAAATGAAACATGATTGGCGATGATGACGGTCGGTGTATCGTCCTTTGGGTAATGTTCTAGGCCTCGCACTTCAAAACGGAAGAATAGACGTAACAGGAAACGGTCTAAGCGAGTCAAGAAATCTCGTATGTCTTTAATCATGAAAAACACGCCACTCAAATTAAATAAGGCCAGAAAGAAAAAAATATCGGCTAGATCAAAACCGCTAGATAGTGCCGTAATGACTAGGATCGATGCCGTCACCATAAACAGGGCATTGAGAATATTATTCGCTGCGATCACCTGTGCACGCACACTCTCATCAACACTATGTTGCAGATAGCTATACAGCGGCACAATATAAAAGCCAGCGGCTAGTGCAATCATAAAAATATCTAAGATCAGACGCCAATAGTGTGGCTCAGCGAGGATATAGCGCCACGCCAATAGAGGCCCTATGGTTTTTTCATAAGCACTGACGAAGACATATAGATCAAAACAGAATAAAGACATGACGATTGCCGCCAATGGCACCCAACGCAGGCTGATCTTGCCTTTTAGCAATCGACTACAGAGCAGGCAACCGGTAGCGATACCTAACGTAAACAGGGTTAAAAATAATACCGTTACCGTTTCATCTGCCGCCAACAATTGTAAACACATCGGCGCCAACTGACTTTGAATGACATAGGCAAATAACCAGAAGCAGGAAATTGCCAACATCACCGGGCGAATTTCAGCATTTGCGAAACCACTGCTGATCACTCGCGCGGTACTCGCAATAAAGTTAAATGACAGCGCTGTTTGATTATTTGCTGGTAGCGTTTTAGGTATTAAGAGACTTGCGAGGTAACCGAGCAAAGCCACCGTACAGAGCACCACAGCAACCCATAGACGGCCACTCTCAGCCATAACCAATAGACCACCCAACATAGTCCCTAGGAGCACCGATACAAACGTGCCAGCGGTCACCCAGGCGTTACCAGAGAGTAATTCCTGACGTGCTAACAACTGCGGCAAGATGGCATACTTTACCGGGCCAAAGAGTGCTGACTGCAGGCCAGTTAAGGCCAGACAGAAAAACAGTAAATACCACCATTGCTGATCTAGCGCTAAGGCCGCAAAGAGCATAATGAGCAGCTCGAAGAGTTTGATATAGCGAATACATAGCGTCTTTGAATACCGATCTGCCAGCAGACCCGCACTCGCTGAGAATAAGAAAAAAGGTAGGATAAAGAGGCCCGCAGCCAGCATCGTCAACTTTGCCGGATCAAAGCCTTCAGTCTGACTAAACTGATAGGTAATCAGTGTTAGCAGGGCAAAGCGGAAGATATTATCGTTAAACGCACCCAGAAATTGGACACAAAACAAAGGTAGAAAGTGGCGGCTAGCCAGTAGCGAGCGATGTGGACTAGTCATATCGATTCTTAGGTCATTCGTAAGCTGCTAAAGTCAGCTAAAACTGAATTATGTAGGTTTTTTTGCGTCAATTACGAGGCTTCAGTCTATTTCAAGCCCTCAGGCCAAACAAGGGCTGGAGCTAATCGCCTAGCTTTGCCACACTAGTACCCTTCGAACTTAACCAATAAGACGTGTTGTCATGCATATTGTCAGTAATAGAGTATACCTACGATCCGAATGGGCAGAAGAATTCGAACAGCGCTTCATAGTACGAGCTGGACAAATAGAGCAACAGCCTGGTTTTGTCCGCATGCAGGTCTTACGCCCTCTCAGCGAAGATGCACCTTATATTGTATTAACCGAATGGGAAGATGAAGTCGCTTTCCGTAGCTGGGTTGGCAGTGATGATTTCAAGCTTGCCCATAAAAATCCTATGCCTGAAGAGGCCTTCAGTAAGCAAGGTGGCTTAGAACAGCACAACCTTGTTGTTGCAGCCGAAAGCCAATAGATTATTGGCCCTGCAATGAATCGTCTGGGTACTCAAACAAAGCATGGCCTATTAATTATAATAGGCTTCATTTCTTTGGGCTTAGGTATAGCAGGTATTGTTCTGCCACTACTACCAACCACACCATTCGTATTACTGACCGCCACTTGTTTCGCTAAGTCCTCACCCCGGTTTCATCATTGGTTGTTACAACACCCTAGCTTTGGCCCTCTAATCAACACCTTCCAGAATGGCGCACGACTACCCACTTTAACCGCTTATAAAGTTATTCTTTTTATTTGGCTTTCTCTCGGCCTATCGATGTTATTACTGGATACCCTGTGGGCCTATATCAGCCTTTGTTCAATGGCAGTAGTTATTACGGCACTAATATTACGAAAAACAAAATAGGCACCTATTTTGGTATAAATGCCACAGCAATTATTAATCACTGTTGATATAAGTATATGCAGTTAACTATATCAAAATTATCTATTGGCCTACCCCACACTCAAGCAGTTAAGGTACTTGATTGCCTTAGAACGGCATCTGCACTTTGGACATGCCGCTAAATCATGTCATGTATCTCAATCGGCATTCAGCCTTGCGATCAAAGACCTAGAAACCCTACTCAAGGTCTCGCTAGTCGATAGAACTAGCCGTAGCACGGTATTCACTAGCATAGGCTCCAGCGTTGCTTCTCAGGCGCGACTCGCATTATTTGATGTTGAAGCGCTGATGGATATCAGCAGAAATTTCCAAGCGGTTTTGTCCGGCACATTGAAAGTCGGCATTATTCCGAGCATTGCCCCTTTCCTACTACCCCATGCACTCCAAGACATATATGCTCAATTCCCCAAACTTGACCTTTATATCAAAGAGGGAAAAACGGATAGTATTCATAGCTCTTTATTAGACGGCGAATTAGATCTGTTGATTTTGGCGCTGCCTATGGAGCTTAATAATGTAGAAACATTACCATTATTTAAAGATCACTTTTGTCTCGCCTATCATCAAGAAACAAGGTTCGTTGAATCTAATCATTTCGACATAAAACACTTTAATGAACAGCATGTCTTACTGTTAGAAGATGGACATTGCCTGCGAGATCATGTCATTAACACCTGTAATGTCGTACAAAAAAATCCACTGCAACGGTATTCAGCCAGCGACTTATATAGCCTCGTCAAGATGGTGGATGGTGACTTAGGCATCAGCTTTATTCCTGAGCTCGCAGTGGATGGCGGCATACTGCAAGGCACCTCGATTAAGACGCAACGGATGGCAGACAGCGCCTATCGCGATATCGCATTAGCCTGGCGCAAATCAAGCTCGCGACAAAAAGAATTCAAGCTGTTGGCAGAGGTCATTACTGCAAGTGTTGCAGACTCAAGAGATAGAGCCAGTAACTAAACCAGCTTATATTAATAACGACTGGTGATAAGCAAGCACTCTACTCACTGCTAAATTGTGCTGCAATATACAAAGCACCTACTCCCCTTCCTAAGCCTTATACATTTCAGCTAGCAACAGCTAAACTTGAGTCATATTCAGTAGACTCAACTATAAAGCACCTTCAAATGAAGATCGAAAGCATCCACGTTGGCAAACCCAAGGCCTTTCAGGACGAGACGCTATCGGCCATTTCAAAGCAAGCCGTACAGGGCCTTATACGGCTGAACAAAGAAAACCTGGTGGGCGATCAACAGGCCGACTTAAGCGTGCATGGTGGCTTAGACAAGGCAGTCTATGCCTACCCACAACAACACTATGCCCATTGGCAACAACGTATTGGTCTATTACGACGACCACGCATTCAACTACCAAATCAGCCACAGGGTGCCTTTGGCGAAAACCTATGCCTTTCTGGGGCCGATGAACACGGCGTCTTGATTGGTGATACCTTTAAATGCGGTGAAGCCGTTTTACAAGTCACCCAACCACGCCAACCCTGTTGGAAGTTAGGACATAAATTCAAGCAAAAAAGATTGCCGAATTGGGTCATCGGCAGCGGCTATACCGGCTGGTACCTACGCGTGCTACAAGAAGGTGAGATTGCTGCCGGCATGCAGCTAGAAAAGATTGAGTCGGGTTGTAGCCTATGGTCGATCAGTCGTTGTAATCAATTATTCTATGCACGCGGCCTGCGTCGTGCTGACCTCGTATCCATACTGCAATGCGATGCGCTATCTAAAGTCTGGCATGATGATTTCACTAAGCGGTTGGCCTACCTTGATAAGAAATAGCACTAGACCAGTCAAAACCAGCTCATACCCTTGCTGAAGCACCGTTAAAGTCCCTTACCGACTAAGATTCAGATTAAATTCAATATACAGCGTGCATTTAGAGATCTAAAATAAGGTAACTCTTGCCATCATCAACGAAGTAAATGCATTGCTAAGCGATTTCCAAATAAGGCTACCCAACACCACTATAGACTTCACTTGGCCAGACCACGGTGTTTGGAGAATGCTATCAGACCTCTTCCTCTACGAATTCTTTTCGATTGGTGAAACCCCAGTAACCACGGTCAGCCTGCTACAAGGCATCTTGATCATGATCGTGACCATCGTCATTGCGCGTTATGCTCAAGCCCTATTTCTACGCCTAAACACTGCGACCAATGGCAAGGTACCCCCTGCGGTTTATACCATTATCCGCGTATTTTTTTACATCATCATAATCGTTGGGCTAGTCACTGCCTTAAGCTCGGTTGGCATTAACTTCACTAACCTCGCTATCGTCGCAGGCGCATTAAGTGTCGGTGTCGGTTTTGGTCTACAGTCAGTGGTCAATAATTTCGTCTCCGGCATCATTATTCTGTTTGAACATAACGTCAAAGTTGGCGACTTTATCGAGCTAGATAGTGGCCTGCGTGGCACCGTGAAAGATATCAATGTACGCAGCACGATTGTCACCACACCAGACAACCTCGACATCATTGTTCCCAACTCAGAACTGATCTCAACCAAGGTCACCAACTACACCCTAAACGAATCCATCGTTCGCATTCATATTCCCTTTGGTGTCGCCTATGGCACAGACAAAGAACTGGTGAGAGATGTGGTGTTGGCGGCCTCACGAAAAGTCGATATCACCTATGATGATGGTGACAAACGTAGGCCGCAGGTCTGGTTAGTTGGCTTTGGCGATAACAGTTTAGATTTCGAACTGGTCATTTGGCTTAACCCAAAAAATGACCGCACCCGACCTGGCTCTTGGAATGCCATGTACATGTGGGAGATTGAAACTGCATTAGGCAATGCGGGCATCGAGATTCCATTCCCACAGCGTGATTTGCATATCAAGAGTAATAGCGCAGAGCTGCTAATCAAGCAGGCAGAAAAACGATCAGAATAATAGTAAACAACCCACAGTCTTCATTGCCTAGGCTTAGTGCTTAACAGCCTGCTTAAAAAAGTGCCCAGATAAAACAGTGCCATATTTGAGATAAGCACTGCCATAGTAATGTAGAGCAGTTTGTTGTACTTATGCGACTCTCCTAACAAGCTGCTATAAGCCGAAGATTCAGTGAAGTAGAGTCCTGCGCCTACTAGTGCAATAGAAAAACCAGCCAACAAACTCCACACTGGAATATCACTGCGACCCGCAAAGATATTAAAGAAGATCACTGGCACTAAAAATAAAGACGCCGTACCACTAACTGCAACCGCACTAAACAAATCACGATCGCCATAAAAAACAAACGCCAAGGCCGCCAACATAAATAACACCATCACCCTGCGACCATTATTAATACTTGGCTTACACAGGCCCATATTAATAACCAATAGCTTTGAAGAGCTGGCGAGTGAGCTATCCAAGGTCGACATCGCTGAAATAATCAGTGCTGCATTTAGAATCAATAACGGCCCTGCCCCTAACAGGCGACTCAACGCTTGATTCAAGTTTTCATCAGCCATCGCATTCACGCCAGAAAAGACGCCTAACAATCCAAATAGAATGATGCAAATAATGCTGATCCAACCAGCATGCAAGAAACTCCGTTGTGTAGTTTTTCTATCCGCTAAAAATCCTCGATCCATCATTACTGGATCATGCAAGGGATAACTCCACACCTGCAACAAGGCGACAAATAATAAAATCGGCCCTGGCTGCGTAACATCAAATGTCAAATCAAAAACAGCCGCTTGATCAAAATACTGATTGGTCAACATGCTGATAAAGAGTGCCACTAGCATGATTAGGAAAAGACTCATCTGTAACACATCAGTCTTTAAAGCCGCACTCAGCCCACCCTTCATCGAATACAACACGACAAACAGCGACAACAAGGCAATCGCTATGAAATAAGTTTGGCTACCAAAACCACCAAAGATCAAACCAATCACAATCAAGTTGGCAAAGATCTCACTGATCAATCGAATAATGATCAATGCGTTATAACAAAACGTCCCACTACGGCCATAACGTGTAAAGAAAAACTCTTGAATACTGTTATAACCCAGACCAAAGCGTATCCGATCGACAATCAGACCACCGGTAAAGAAAGACAGGTAATAAGCGGCATAGGCCAGCACACCCCACAAACCAAAGTAGAAACCGAGAATCGCTGCATTCATCAACGAACGCGCGAATATCCAGGTCGTGACTTGTGAGAATATCAGCGTGAATAAGCTAGGTGCTTGACCGCTGACAGACACCCCATAATAAAAACCCTTTTCATTGGTATAGGCTGGCAACAAAAGAAAGAGTAAGCCACCAAAGACTAGGGCAGCGATTATTATTTGATAGGCCATATTTTTATCGTGAGCGTTTAGAAATCAACTAAGCAGACAGTACGAAAGACAGCTAGGTTCAAAACACAGTACTAGAAAAGCACCGGAACAAAAAGAAAAAAAAGATCAGAGTGATGAGTCACCCTTACTTACGACTACCGCATAATAATAAAGCGCCTATTCATAGAATAATGCCCTGCTACGAACAAGGCGCTCCAACTAGCTAGCCTAATTGGCAGGTATAAAACCTAGTCCCAAAGAGATTCACCCGTCTCTGGATGATACATTTGATGCCACACCTTTTTCCGATTAGCGATTAATTCATCAATCGTAGGCTTAATAGCAAGCTTGGTCGCTTCATAATTGGTCCGGTAAAGATCCTTCTTATCTGGCTCACTGACACACTCCGGTGAGATCCATAACAAAATAATCATACATAGATCATTCACCTCTTCGCGCGGAATCACATCCTCAATCACCGAATCCAAAATCACATCAGAAACCGCCGACTGTACAACACCACGCTTAGTGAAGCTGTAACTTGGATTGTTGTTTGTCTTCCACACGCCATAGCTGCAACTAAAAACTTAGCGCTAATCAAGACGATAAAAAAGAAATTGGAGGTATGAATGGTGGCCAGAGACGGAATCGAACCGCCGACACGAGGATTTTCAATCCTCTGCTCTACCAACTGAGCTATCTGGCCAAACAGGTGTGGCTAACTTACTGAGGTTGTCTGTGATGGTGAGACCATCCAAAAACCTGATGCTGTAATGACGACTAGTCTGTGTCTGTGGCTATGAAAACCGCGACGGGGTAACTTACGAAATACAGCGGGACATTAAACAGATTCCGGCTTGATACGTCAAGCACTGACATCAAGTACCGGAATCATATTTTGCTTGTTGTAGCGCGAGATTACTCTGTTGGCGCTACGAAGTCGCCCGGCTTGTCTGAGCCTTCGCCAAAGAAGAATTTTTCCATCTCTTCTTCGATGAATTTACGCGCTTTTGGGTCTACTGGAGTCAAACGATACTCATTAATCAGCATGGTTTGGTGGTTAACCCATGCCTGCCAGCCTTCTTTAGACACGTTGTCGTATACTCGCGCGCCCAAATCACCTGGATATGGTGCGAAATCTAGACCTTCGGCCTCTGTTCCTAACTTTACACATTGCACCATTCGAGCCATGCTATCTCCCTATTTTATTAGTCTGGCGTTTAGCCGATTCAAAATCTTTTGCACCGGTGTGGCAATACCACCCGTAGCCGAGCCGTCTTTATACCAGACCCACTGATCCGCTTCCATTACCTGCTCGGGAGCCCCTGTCGTTAGATCCAGTAGTAAAGGCGTGATCTGCAGCCGGAAGTGACTGAAGGTATGACTTAATGGCTCTAACGGCTGCAGGCTGCTACTAGTCGATAGATGCGTTGCAGCCCATTGGCTGGCCTCGTCACTATCGCTGAATTCAGGGAAGCTCAAGAGCCCTCCCCAGATACCGGAATCGGGCCGACGCTGCATGTAAAACTGGTTTTCATCTTTACGAATCAATAACATACAGACTTCTCGCTGCGGGATCTGCTTCTTCGGTTTGGGGGTTGGCAGCTGTTCTTGCAAACCTTGCTGATGGGCTAGACAATCAGCCACCACCGGACATTCTGCACAACGTGGCTGCCGACGTGTACAAAGGGTGGCACCCAAATCCATGATCGCCTGCGTGTAGGCTGCATTATCTCTCTTAGGCGTTAGCTTTTCGGCCAAGGCCCATAATTCTTTCAATACCTTGGCTTGACCATACCAACCCTCGATGGCGGCATGCCGTGCCAGCACACGCTTTACATTGCCATCGAGAATGGCCTGTTGTTGACCATGCGCGATCGACAAGATCGCAGCAGCGGTGGATCGACCAATACCGGGTAGCGCGATCAATTGCTCTAGCTGCTGTGGCATCTGTCCCGCATGTTCTGCGATAACCACCTGTGCAGCTTTATGTAGGTTACGTCCACGTGCGTAGTAACCAAGACCAGACCAATGCTCCAACACCGCATCTTGACTAGCACTGGCGAGGTCTTGAATGCTGGGGAAGCTCTGCATGAAACGCTGAAAGTATGGAATCACCGTTTCAACTTGGGTCTGCTGCAGCATGACCTCTGAGATCCACACACGATAGGCCGATATTTCTTGCTGCCAGGGTAGGTCATGACGGCCATGCCGGTGCGACCATTGCAGTAAGCGTTTAGAAAAAGATTGGGGCATAACCAATGATAACTTTTAACTGTCTGCGTAGTTTAATCGTTAAGCATAAATCACTACTTTTAGTAATAGGGATTGGAGGGTAGTAGATGGCCTAGCCATGACTACTATCCAATCCTGCAATAATGCACTCAATCTAAAGCAAACTAAAAAAGTTTTTTCAGTTTATCGCCGAGTAGACCTTTAGCCTTTTCTTGTACTTTCTTTTGAATCTTCTTTTCTACTTTTTCCTTTTGTTTATCGACCAGCTCATTCGCTTTGCTTTTAAGTGCATCTTTCACATCAACACTGTATTGCATATCGTTCCATGGCCCACGCACACGAATCGGTAAACCTACTTTATCTGCGGAACCTGGCAGACCCATCTTTAAAACATAATCGATAGTGCCATTGGCGATGTTGACTTGGCCGCGACCATGACCATCGAGCAATGGGGTTTTTAGTTTGAGATCTTTATTTTGCAATAGACCCGCCGCAATGGTTGCGCTACCTGAGGCCTCTTCGAGTAAAACCTCTTCGCCTGCTGGCTTAGGCGCACGCCCTTTCAGCAAGGCCGCTGCTTGCTCTAAGGCACGGGTTAAACCCTTACTCACCAAGGCGCCATCAGATACCTTAAAGCGCGCATCACCACCTAAGTTTTTACGTAACTGGCTGATGCGTTCGCCGCTGGTATTGACTGCAAACTGCGCCATCGCAACGCCTCGCAGCATAGGTTTTTCAGTTTCCATCACATCATTCATCAAAGGCGCAAGCTGAATGTCTTTTAGCATGCTACTGGCGACATAGCTTGGTCGAGGCTTGCTAACATCAAGTTTAGCCTGGGCATTAATCTGGCCTTGATAAAAATCAGCATCCAATTGCTTGATCTCTAACACACCCGCCTTTGCAACCAGCTTGATTTTCAAGTTTTCTAGAGAGAGACTCGAAACGTTTAACTCGGTCACATCTATCTCACCCAACAGGCTTAAAGAGCGCAGCATTTCAGTCGGCAACGCAATAACCTCATCGCTATTAGTTTGCACCACAGCCTCTGCCGGCTCATCGGTCGCAAGCCATCGATCAAGATTTAATGCTTTACTGGATAGCACAAAGTGAATATTCGGCCGTGAGAACGATTTAATATTTAATGTGCCATCAACCACGTCTTTATCCAAAGTTAAGGTAAATGGATCGAGGCTTATTGACCCTTGTTTCAAGTCGACACTACCATCAGCATTTATTCGCAAGGCAATCTGTCCATTAGGTAGATCAGCCCCATGCGCCGTGATATCAAGCTCTAAGCCTTGCAGTTGATAACGCATGCTAGCGAAGTCAGTACGCGCCTGCGTATCCAATTCTAATTGCAGACGCGTATCATCTTGCTGCACCCCTATTACACTATGAATATGCGTATCATCACCTCGACCTAAGGCACCAGTCTCTAATTCGATTACGTCTATACGCAGGGTGGATTTAGTTTTGTGATCGACATAATGCACCTGGGCATTACTGATCTGAATACCGCCAATCGACATAGCGAGGCCTTGATCTGAATCGTCTGTTTCAGATTCATCTGTTTTCGATTCATGCGCTTCGGATTTCGCCAGATCATCCCAGTTGGTTTTTCCAGAAGCCTTAGTCTCTAGATTAACCTGTAGGCCTTGTAGCTCGATCGTGTCGATCTGAATGTCGCCGGTAAATAACGGTAACAACTCAACACTAGCCGTGGCTTTATCTACCCGTGCAAAGGTCTCTGCTGTAAAGCCAGCCGCGTTACTTAGTTGCGCTGCCCCTAAGGTAATCGCAATCTTAGGAAATAGACTGAAACCAACATCACCATCTAAGACTAGCTCACGGCCAGTCTGTTCTTTAACTAGATCGGCAATGCTTTGCTTGTTTTCATTGGCATCAAACGTCAGCAAGAAAATCGTAGCGGCCGCCACAACAATAAGAAGCGCAACGAGTGCTGCGCCGAATATTAATTTACCTATTTTCATTCATCGCCCCAATGAATTAGTTAGTTGGCATAAAACAGCCCCTCCCAACTGTCATTTAGGGACTGAGTAAAACGTATTATTCTCTAGTCCAAACGCCCGACTTACCGCCTTCTTTTTGTTCTAGTTGAATCGCTTGCATAACCATGCCCCGATCGACTGCCTTACACATATCATAAATCGTCAACAAGGCCACTTGCACAGCGGTTAAGGCTTCCATCTCAACACCAGTGGCGCCACTAGTCTTAACTTGCACGCTACATTCAACCTGTAATTTCTCTACATTGCAGTTGAAATTAACCTTAACTGAGGTCAACTGTAGGGGATGACAGAGTGGAATCAGTTCAGAGGTTTTCTTTGCGGCCATAATGCCAGCAATACGCGCGATACCGAGCACATCACCTTTTTTATGCCCACCCTGTTGGATTAAATCTAGGGTCTCGGCCTGCATCTGGATGCTTCCGGTCGCGATCGCTAGGCGATCTGTCTCGGCTTTACTGCCGATATCGACCATGTGTGCCTCACCGGCTTGATTAAAATGTGTTAATTGACTCACGGCTAACTTATCGTTTAAAAAGAATATCCAAATTATACACCACTTTAAACGCCAAGGTTCTCTACCCGATGACAATAAAAATCCGTTTTTTTGCTAGCTTACGCGAGAGCGTGAAGCTTGATGAGGTTGACCTAGAGTGGGCTGACACACAAACGCCACATTCCATTTGGGCGCAGCTCACAACCGAAGCACAGCCAGACAATCTGCTCTGCGCGATCAATCAGGAATACAGCACACTAGATACCGATGTGAATGATGGTGATGAAGTCGCCTTTTTCCCACCGGTTACAGGGGGTTAGATTAGTGAATCATGACCTAACGCATGAAGATTTGGAATATACTATTTTCACGATCAACATTAAGTAATAGGCCATTCTGAGATGTCGCAATTGCCGCCTCCATTTGTTCAAAGTCACTCACATCAACTTTATTGATGGCACGGATAATGTCTCCCTTATATAAACCCCAGCTAGCTGCAACCCCAGTTACATCGATAGCATTGACGATAATCACAGTTCCACCCTCAGACTGTTGTCGTGGCTCTTCGATCACAGCAAATTCAACATCCGCAAGTTGCCTTGCAAAACTCTTACCTTGACGCTTAGGCACGTGGCGCTCAAAAATCTCAGCATAAATGCGCCTCACTTTACTATTGCGAAAGAAATCGATTTTTAACTTTTGACCAACGCGTGATAGCCCGATCAGATTTCGAACATCAGCGGCATTTTTAATCTTGACCCCATTCACTCCTACAATCACATCACCTTTGCGCAAGCCCGATTTCTGTGCCGACGAGCCTTTTTCCACCTGCATCACTACCACATCGTTATGACTTTTTAAGGCAGAATCCTGTCCCAGGTCACGGCTAACATTCTGCACACGAAAACCAATAGAGCCACGTTTCAGTCCGCCAAACTCAATCAGCTGCGCGGTGATCTCACGTACCATATTCGTCGGGATGGCAAAACCAATACCGATACTACCTTTACTACTACCGTCACTACCTTTATAGCTAGCGCTAGCGGTATTAATACCAATCAACTGACCGCGCAGATTGACCAAGGCACCACCCGAGTTACCTGGATTAATCGAGGCATCGGTTTGAATAAAATTTTCATAGTCATCTAGACCTAAACCACTACGGCCTAGCGCACTAATAATCCCTGATGTCACGGTTTGACCGAGACCAAATGGATTACCTATAGCAACCACAAAATCACCAACCCGTAACTGAGAGGAGTCAGCCACAGCGATAGCATTTAGTTGCTGCGCCTTAATTTGAATCACAGCGAGATCGGTACGTGGATCAACACCAATAATCTGCGCATTAAATTTACGACCATCTCTGAGCGTAACGACAATATCATCGGCCTGTTCAATAACGTGATGATTAGTCACGACATACCCTTTCTTACTATCTAAGATAACCCCAGAACCACTACCCCTGATAAGGTTTTCACGCTGTTTTTCAGGCGCATCAAGAAAGTTCTTATAGAAAGAATCTTTAAATAAAGGGTTGCGCTCAACCTCGATGCCTGACGTCGCAATGTTGACGACACTCGGTATCGTTGTCTCTAGCATCGGCGCTAGACTAGGCAGGGCTTCACCATCCAGACTTTGTGGCAAGCCAGTCGCTGCAACTTCTAGTGCAAAGAAAAAACCAAACAAGTAACTGGATATTTTTAGCATACGTATCAACCTTTATTCTGAACGTGGATCAAAATCAAAATGTTGCTTCATCGCTTGGTACTGTTGTTTGTCTTCTTCGCTATCAGCACTAGGCACCACGATCGACAACTCGACATAAAAGTCACCTGCTGGCTTACCTGGTAAGCCTCTACCACTGAGGCGCATCTTGCGACCACTTTGCGAGCCTGCCGGTATTTTTAATTCAATTGAACCATTAGGTGTTTGCACCGACACCTTCTCACCCAAGGCTGCTTCCCATGGCGCCAATTTTAACTGGGTGTAAACATCTTTATCTTTCAGTTGATAACGTTCGGTATTGGTCACGGTGATTTCTAAATACAAATCACCTCTAGGCCCACCCCGCATGCTCTGCTCACCTTGACCAGCGAGACGAATTTTCTTACCGCTAGTGATACCTGCTGGAATCTTGACTTGCAACGGGCTACGGCCCGACATACGAATAGTTTTTTCAGCACCACTAAAGGCATCTTCAACGGTGATTCTAAAGCTAGCATTTTGATCTTGGCCGCCACCCTGTCCACGACCAGCACCAGGTCCCCGGCCACCACCAAACACACTTTCGAAGAAATCACTGAAGCCACCTTGTGCGCCTGGGCCACCTTGGAATCCGCCCTGAAATCCACCTTGGCCAGCACCACCCCACCCCGGTGGTGGACGGAACTGTTCACCCGATTTCCAGTTTGCACCAAGCTGGTCATAGCTCTTACGCTTCTGTGCATCTTTCAATACCTCATAGGCTTCACCCAACTCTTTGAAACGATCTTCGGCATTCGCTACCTTACTCACATCGGGATGATACTTGCGCGCCAACCGACGGTAAGACTGTTTAATCTCAGCCTCACTGGCGTCACGTTTGACGTCTAAAATTTTGTAGTAGTCTTTATATTCCATAGATCCCTAATCGATAACAAGGCACAGCCCATGTCTCTAAAACATAAGGGCAAAAGTATAATTTTCTGATGAACTAAACTAACAGACTAGACGAAACTACTTAGTCTCAAACAGCCCAGCTTCACGGTTTTTTTGCACTTGATCGGCATTAAAGATCTGCCCATTCATCGCAACATAAACGCCATGCGGTAACAGTCTTGCCGCCGCCACTGCAAAACCACTATTAAACAGTGCATCACTATCGCGAAAACGTGCCGGTTGCATCGCACCGACCAAGACTATTGTTTTGCCTGTGACGCCTTGCAAGGCTGTTGCAGTTTCGGACATGGTATCGGTGCCATGAGTAATAATAATCCGCTCGCAATCATCCGCAGTAACCGCTGCTACGATCTCGGCGCGATCTTGTTCGTTAATCTCCAAGCTATCCTTTTTCAGGATGCTCTCAATTGCATAATCAAAATCAACATTGGCCTGCGTCATGATCCATTCGATCTGTGGCTCACCGATCTGATAATCGCTAAGTGCATCGAAATAAATCTTGTCAAAGGTACCACCGGTGCAAAAAATCTTGAGATCCATTTAACTCAACTCTGTGACTGTAAAATAAGTAGGTATCAGCATAGACGAAAGCGTTGATTAATCACCTATTAGAAGCGAAACAAGCTACTGCTTTGCGTTACAGGCCGATACACATTGTTCAATATTTTGTATTTGCTTATGTATTGAAGGTGTTATATTTATATTTTTCAATAAGTTGATTGTCCAGCCCCTTACTTACAGCAACATCCCTTTGATTGTAATTCATCAATATAATCTTGAATCTTGCCATGGTGTTTTATTTTATCCAGCTTTTCGTCAATTTCAGAGTGACTGATTTTACAATCCGCTTGTGCATGTATGTACTTCATGTAAGCACCTATAACTCCTCTTTCCAAGCCTGTCAGTCCTCGAATACTGTTATCGGCAGGCAAAATTTCTTCTCCGATGTCTGGCAGAGTAATAACTGGTAGTTTCCTCGGTTCACTTAATGTGAAAATATTTGCGATATTATCGGCAGCGGCGACCCGTTTACTGGGCAATTCATTTCTCGGTATACCTTGCCAGTCCATGATAGTTGCAATGATACTTGTATGATCATAAGGGGTGGAAAATGAGCGAAAAACAGTACCTTCTTCGATCCAGGGAGAAGCAATGATTGTAGGTATGCGAACGCCAAACCGGTCAAAATGGAATCCCCTTTTTCCTGGATTACTATTATTATCTGGAGATTTAGCGCCCCAAGGGGGGCTGACATGATCATAAATGCCGCCGTGCTCATCATACGTAACGATCAGAATAGTTTTATTTCTGTCCGGTCCATTGAAAACGGCATTATATATTTTTGCTAAAAACTGATCACCAGCTGAGATATTCGTTGGAGGATGTTCGCTGTTGGGATTACTTGAAGTAATTTTTGTATCGCCGATAAACTTTGGTTCAATAAACGAGTAACTGGGTAAACTCCCAGCTTTGGCATCAGCGATAAAATTTTCAAATCCAAAAAAATGATTATGATATCGAGGGCTCCAGAGTTTAGACATTTTTATTCGAGTCAGTGACGGCAAAAAACCTGAGTCAGAATACACCTTCCAACTTACATCATAATCACTCAGGACATTGAATATAGTTTTGGAATGAAAGACATAATTATCGCTGTTGTTGACATTTCCTTCAGAGGTTCCACTATGTAAAAATGCTCGGTTAGCCAAAGTTTGAGTTGGAACCGAGGCAAACCATCGATCCGATATAGCAAAATTTCTGGCAATAGCACTCAAAACAGGCAATTGTTCTGGAGTATAAGTCTGCATAATATGTGCTGGATTGCTGTCCGGTACAGATGCGTAGTTACGCACAAAGCCATTCATTGGCGCTTTATCACCATATGTCGGTGTCATATTTCCATACAGTTGCTCTGTGACATATTGAAACTCCTCATGAGGATCGGGAGAAGGTACTGTGTAATTATCCGTTCCGAACTTTATGGGAATTGAGGCCGGTTCCTTTCCTTCTATATTTGGATTACTGAAGCTTCCATAGGCGAGACCATCATAGTGATCAGGCGCGCTATCAACAGGCATTATAAATTTTTTAGGGGGCGTATTTTTATCATATAACCAACCAGCTAAATTATCGAATGAACGATTTTCAAGCATTATGACGACAATATTTTCTATCTGAGATAAAATTCTGTGATCAGCGTTTTCTGCTTTTTCATGGGCCCCTCTGTTAGCAGCTGTACAACTAGTCATAAAAAAGCCACTAATTAGTAGTAAAAAAACTATTCTATTCATATTTGCTTACCCGTACCATAAAGCCCTACCTCTAAGAAATGACAATTATTCCAAATTTTGAATCTGCTCACGCATCTGTTCGATCGCAACCTTCATATCGACCGCTGCCTGTGTAGTGACTATATCGGCTGACTTAGAGCCTAGGGTATTCGCCTCACGATTAAATTCTTGCATCAAGAAATCTAGGCGCCGACCAACCGCTTCTTTTTGTTGCAGGATATCTTCTAACTCAGTGAGATGGCTATCGAGTCGATCTAACTCTTCTGCAACATCTAACTTCTGCATTAAGAACACCAGCTCTTGTTCCAGCCGGCCTGGATCCATATCGACATCAAAGTCAGCGATACGTCCTTTGATTTTTTCACGGATAGCTTCCAGTACTAATGGCCGACGTTGACGTACCTGCTGTACTAACTCACGCATCTGTTTTCCGCGTTGTGCGATCAGCTCGGCCATGCGTCCACCTTCAACCTGACGATGCTCAACCAATTCTTGCAGCGCTTGCTTAAACAAGGTCTTACTTTGCACCGCCAGCTGCGCATGGTCTAAGGATTTTTGTGCTACTACACCGGGCCAGCTCAAAAGCTCTAAAGCGGTTGGCGGTGTGCTTTCACTCAAGCTGGCACTGATCACTTCAGCTTGCTGCATCAAGGCATCGAGTAGCGGCTGATTAAGCGAAAGATGGGGCGCCTCTTGGGTCTCACTGCGTAAACGAAAGATACAATCTAGCTTGCCTCTACTCAAGTTTTCTTGCGCTATCTTGCGTAGATCAAATTCTAATGAGCGCAGTTCTTCGGGTAGGCGAAAAGAGGTTTCTAAGTAACGATGATTAATTGAGCGTATTTCCCACACAATCTCAGTCGCATCGTGTTGTGTTTGCACGCGTGAAAATGCGGTCATACTTTTCAGCATTACTTTCTCCAGTCTTTTGATGGCTAACCATGATCTGGCAGATTAACAGAGGGTGGCCTAAAATGCCTTCACCACTATTTTAATCATGACTGCCCCATTTAGCGCATAGTGTTCAAGCTGAATTCTCGTATAATGCGCGCCAGCACATTCAACTGGAGAGATCGATGCGACCTAGCGGCCGAGAAGCAAATCAAGCACGAGAAATTCGTTTTACTCGTAATTACACCAAGCACGCCGAGGGCTCTGTCTTGGTCGAATTCGGCGATACCAAGGTACTCTGCACCGCCTCCATCGAAAACCGTGTGCCACCCTGGATGCGCGATAAAGGCCAAGGCTGGGTGACTGCCGAATACGGTATGTTGCCACGCTCAACCGGCTCACGTATGCCACGTGAGGCCGCCCGCGGTAAGCAATCGGGTCGTACTCAAGAGATTCAACGCCTGATTGGTCGCAGTCTACGCGCCAGTATCGACCTGAAACGTCTAGGTGAGCACACCATCCATATCGACTGTGACGTCTTACAGGCTGATGGTGGTACCCGTACTGCAGCCATCAGCGGCAGCTTTGTTGCCCTACATGATGCGATTAATGCCCTACTTGAAAGTAAGGCGATTACACAATCGCCAATCGACCAATTTGTAGCCTCTGTATCCGTCGGTGTGTTTAATCAGACAGCGGTCCTTGATCTTGATTACGCCGAAGATTCACAGGCCGAGACTGACATGAATGTGGTCATGAATGAGCTCGGTGAGTTTATTGAAGTGCAAGGAACCGCTGAAGGTAAGACCTTTAGTCAGGATGAACTCAGCGCAATGCTGGCCTTAGCCAAAGATGGCATCAGCCACATTATTGAACAGCAAAAGGCATGTCTGAAATAGATCGTAAACAGTTCGTCTTAGCCAGCGGTAATAAAGGCAAGCTGCGTGAAATCTCAGCGATCCTTGCAGCCACAGGCCGAGACCTGCGCGCACAAAGCGAATGGCGGTTAAAAGAGGCCGAGGAAACCGGCCTGACCTTTGTTGAGAACGCCCTGATCAAGGCACGCCATGCGGCAGAGCAGACTGGCTTGATAGCTATCGCCGACGACTCTGGGATTGAGGTCGATGCACTACAAGGCGCACCTGGCATCTATTCGGCACGTTATGCCGGCCCCGGTTGTGATACTGCCGACAATAATAAAAAGTTACTGGCAGCACTTGATGGTGTCGCGACAGAACAACGCAGCGCCCGCTTCCAATGTGTGATCGTCGCCATGCGACACGCCTTAGACCCAACACCTTTGATCTGCAGCGGTCGCTGGGAAGGTCGTATTATGCAGCAGCCTAGTGGTGATGCTGGTTTTGGTTACGACCCAATCTTTTGGGTTAACAGCGAACACTGTGCCGCCGCTGAACTGGCCACCGAACAAAAAAATCGTATCAGTCATAGGGCGCAGGCCTTACAGCAGTTACAGGCCTTATTGCCGACCTGGTTGTCACAGACTTGAGCTCATTGTCAGCAGTGATGAACGAGCCATTGGGTCTCTACATCCACATCCCTTGGTGTTTACATAAATGCGGTTACTGCGATTTTAATTCACACGCAACTGAAGCCAATGCCTTCCCTGAAGCGGACTATGTCCAAGCACTGATTAGTGACTTAATCGCCGGCAAAGACGACCTACAGGGTCGCAGCGTGCGATCGATCTTTATTGGTGGCGGCACCCCTAGCCTATTTTCGGCGCAGGCCATCTCGACCATCTTGGACGCCTGTCAGCAACAGCTAAACCTCAGCAGTGATTGCGAGATCACCCTAGAAACCAACCCAAGCACCTTTGAAGGCGAGAAGTTTGCCGGTTTTAAGTCGGCTGGAGTTAATCGCCTATCCATCGGTGTACAGAGCTTTGATCCAGTGCAGTTAAAAAAATTAGAGCGTATACACGGCCGTGATGAAGCACTGCATACGGTCCATACCGCCCAACAATTAGGTTTTGAGAACATCAATATTGATTTGATGTTTGCCTTACCCGGCCAAACCTTAGAGCAGGCCTTAGACGATGTCGCTCAGGCCTGTGCGCTGGACCTACCGCATTTGTCTTACTATCAGCTGACGATTGAGCCAAACACCCGCTTTCATCGCTTTCCACCAGTGATACCCTCATTAGATCAGGCGGCCGACATACAGGCGGCGGCGATGGCGGCCATTAGTGATGCCGGTTACACGCGCTATGAAGTCTCAGCCTTTAGTCGGCAAGGTGCCGAGTGTGGACATAATCTAAATTATTGGCAGTTTGGTGACTATCTAGGCATCGGTGCAGGCGCCCATAGCAAGCTGACCGTGGGTCATGAGATCAAACGTTTTCAACGTGTGCGCCAACCCGGCAGTTATTTGACGGCGGTGGCAGAGCAAAAACAGGTGATTCAGACGAGATTACTAGGGTCAAATGACCTCATTTTTGAATTCATGTTGAATCAATTGCGTCTGCGCCGTGGTTTCACCGCAGCAGATTTTGAACAGTGCACACAATTGAGCTGGCCGGATACAATCGCACCACAGATCGACCATTTGTTGGCCTTAGGGCACCTGGAGCAGTCAGCAGGCCATTATTTCGCGAGTGAGCACGCCTATCGTTTTCTCGATAGCCTATTACAGGAATTCCTTGTAGAAACGTCATGAATCTAGACTCAGCCCTCAACTCTTGCCCTTATTGTGGCGAAACTATCGAATTTTTTATTGAGCCTTTAGAAGAAATTCAGGAATATTTTGAAGACTGCACGGTTTGCTGTCAGCCAATCCAAATTTTAGTGATTCCTAATATAGAGACTGGCACGCCAGATGTGCGCTTTTTATGCGCAGATGACACGTTTTAAAGCCATTCTTATGAGTGCTCTTTTTATGCTTATACACACGCCACAGAGCCAGTTACAGAATTGCAACAAAAGTCTTTAGCAACATCCTAAATTTAATTGAAAAACTATTTTTTCATATATAAATCAATAACTTATTATCTTGATTAATATGTGTACGATTTAACAAGAAGGCTATATTTACCGAGAAATAATCACATAAGCATATTTCATCCACAGTTTTATCCACAGATTTTGTGGATAAACAATCTTTCTTAGGTAACACAGTAACTTAGCTCTAACTCCGGTTACTTTTGTTGAGAAAGTTTTTCTAGTTAGGCTATTGTCAAAACAACCCATTGTGATCTATGATTTGCGCTCGCGATTTAGGCTAAGAAAATGAAACCAGATACTCATCCAGAATACACAACAACTACTGTTACTTGCAGCTGCGGAGCGACTTTTGAAACTCGCTCAACCTACAGCAACGATGCACTGAGCTTAGACGTATGCGCTAAATGCCATCCGTTCTATACCGGTAAGCAGAAGATGCTTGATACTGCCGGCCAGGTAGACAAGTTCCGTCGCCGCTACGGTAAGTAAGATTGTACGAGCTTTCACAGATACCTATGCTTTAGGTGTCTGTGAAGTTTAAAGCTCACACCCTCTAGGTAATTCCCTCACGATACAAAGACTTAGTCGTTCGACCGAGTCCGGCTAGCTGTTATAATTACTCGGTCATTAGCTACCTTCTGATCGCTATGCCTCGCCTCTTTGCACTGCTGCTCCTATCCATCCTTAGCTTCAGCTATGGCTGCGCCTCTAATCCTGTCACCGGAGGTTCTGATCTAGTCCTTATGACCGAAGAGCAAGAGATTGCTATGGGTCGTAAATACCATCAAGAGCTACTAAAGCAGTATCAGGTCTATCAAGACCCCGAATTACAAGCCTATGTCTCGGCCATCGTCGAAGAGCTAGCCAGCAGTAGTCACCGTGATCAATTACTCTTTCATGTCACACTGCTCGATAGTCCACAGGTAAACGCCTTTGCCTTGCCGGGCGGCTACATCTATATCACACGCGGAATCATGGCTTATATGAACTCTGAAGCTGAACTGGCTGGGGTATTAGGGCATGAGATTGGCCATGTCACCGCCAGACATGGCGTACGCCAACATACCGCTTCCACGCTGACCAGCATGCTGGCTAAAATCATCACTTCATCTGTTGGTACTTATGGTGTCTCTGATCTAACTAATGTGGCAGGCACCGCCTTATTACGCGGCTATGGTCGTGAACATGAGTTGGAGGCAGACCGCTTAGGTGCAGAGTATCTTGCCCGTAGTGGTTATGACCCAGAGAAGATGATTGATGTTGTCGCCATCCTCAAATCACAAGAGGAATTTGATAAGCAGTTGGCTGAAGAAGAGAATCGCGAACCACGCGCCTATCACGGTCTATTCTCATCACACCCTAAAAATGATCAGCGACTACAAGAAGTGATTCGTGCCGCCAAGAAATATCGTAGCGAAGACAATATCGATAGACAGGATCGCTTCCTTCAACTGACCGATGGCATGGTGCTTGGCAGTAATACCAGTAATGGCATTACTCGCAATAATCAGTTTTATCATAAAGACTTGGGTATAAGTTTGAGCTTTCCACAGGGTTGGCGCATCGATAATCTAAACGATCGCTTAATCGCCAACAACAAGGACAATGATGGTTTTATTCAGGTCGTATTAAACGATCGTAATAAACGGATGGCACCAAAAGAGTATTTAAAAAAACGTTTCAAAGGCCTACGAGACGGTCAAGAGATTAAGAGTGCCAGCTTTCAGGGCTACACTGGCATCACCTCAGGTAAAACACCTTTTGGTAAACGTAAGATGCGTGTTGCCGCTATCTATCAAGAAAAGAAGGTTTACCTAATTTTTTCTGTAGCTAAGAATGCCATGCTGATGAAACAATATGACCCAGCCTTTCTTGCGACCATCCGCAGCCTGAATAAATTGCGTACCGATCAATTACATCTAGCAGAACCACAACGGATTAAATTGATCACCGCCAAAAAAGGCGACACCTTTGCCAGCTTAGCGAAACACTCCTCGCTCAGTTCACATGCGGAAGAACAATTACGACTACTCAATGGACGCTACCCGACCGGTGAACCAACCGCAGGGCAACAAATTAAAATCGTCGAATAGAATATAGCTATACTAGATTGCTATATCTAATGAAGAGTGCTCATGCCTGCAACTGATGCCTACCTGGTTGATTCCAGTATCTATATTTTTCGTGCTTGGTTTACCCTGCCAGACACCCTACGAAATCAACATGATGAACCGATTAATGCGGTTTATGGTTTCACTGATTTTGTCGCCGGCCTGATTGAACAGCATCAACCAAAGCGTCTCGTATTCGCCTTCGACGAGAGCTTGAGCAGTTCTTTTCGCAACTCTATTTATCCACCCTATAAAGCGAATCGCGATCCAACACCTGACGACCTGAGACGTCAGTTTCAATTTTGTCGCCGCTTTTTAGAGGCACTAGGCTATAACGTAATCAGTAGTGACCGCTATGAAGCCGATGACATCATTGGCACTGCTGCTGCAATTGCACGCAGACAAGGCCATAACGTCACCATCTTGAGTGCAGACAAAGATTTAGCGCAGTTGATTGATAGTGGTGATACCTTTTGGGACTATGCACGCGATAAACGTCTTGATCCAAAACAGATCAAGAAACACTATGGCGTTTATCCAGAACAGATCGCAGATCAACTCGCACTGGCCGGTGACAAGATCGATAACATCCCCGGGGTGCCTGGCATCGGCATGACCACTGCAGCGCGCCTGCTTACCAAGTTCGGTTCAATCGATCAGATGTTAGAGAACATTCCAGCGATTGCAGAGATGAAGATTCGTGGCGCAAAACGCATCATGCAACTGATTCAAGAACATCGCGATATCGTTCTCTTATGTAAACGCTTAACTGAGATTGTCTGTGATGCCGAAGTGGTAGCAGAAGACTTACGCTTACATCGCGCACCCTGCCAGTTAGATGACCTAACTGCTTTATTCGATGAGTTTCAGTTTGGTAGTTTACGCAGAGAACGTTGGCAGAGGCTGCTGGCAGCAGCCTAGTGATAACCGCTTAAGTGCTAACGAGTTAGCATTTAATTTTTCGAACCCATCTCTAACGCTAGTCGGCGTGTCTCATCACACTCTTTATGATGTGCCTGCCAATCATACTCAGCTGTAACCTGTGGCCAGCCTTGCATATGTTGACGTGCAATTTCCGCGATTGCCTGCACATGATGTGGAGTTGAATTTAATGCCGGGATGTATTGGAAATCACCACCACCTGCATCAGTGAAGACCTCACGATTGAGCATGTCCATTTCTTCTAGGGTCTCAACACAATCCGATGAAAACCCTGGGCAGAAGATATCAATAGAGCCCAACTTGTCTTTACCTAGTTGCTCTAAGGTTTCATCGGTATAGGGCTTCAACCACTCTTCGCGACCGAAGCGAGATTGGAAGGTAGTTAGATACTCTTCACTAGACAGGCCTAATTCTTTTGCAATCAAACGTGCAGTTTTATGACACTGACAATGATAGGGATCGCCTTGTAGCAAATATCTTTTGGGTACACCGTGGAAAGAAAATAAAAGTTTCTCACTGCGCTTGTTTTCTTTCCAGTAGTCACTGATTTGTTTGGCACAAGCCTTGATGAAAAGTGGCTGATCACAATATTGATTTATAAAGCGTAGCTCAGGCATCCAACGCATCTTACTCAAAGTCTGCGCTACCGCATCAAACGTAGAGGCCGTGGTTGCAGCTGAATATTGTGGATATAAAGGCATCACTAATAGACGCGTGACGTTCTTTTTCTGCAGCGCATGTAATGTTGATTCAATACTCGGTTGACCATAGCGCATGGCACAGGCGACTTCGATTTCTGTTAGATCGATATCGGCCAAGTACTGCTTCACTGCTGCCGTTTGATCTAGGGTATGTTGCATCAGCGGCGAACCGGCTGGCGTCCAAATCTTGGCATAGGTTTCAGCACTGCGTTTCGGCCGTACATTCAAAATAATCAGATTAAGAATCAGCCACCAGATTGGGCGTGGAATTTCTACTACGCGTGGATCCCAGAGAAATTCTGCCAGATATTTTCGAAGCGCTTTCGGAGTTGCTGCTTCCGGCGTACCTAGGTTTGTTAATAACAAACCAACGCGTGCTGGGTTAGCGTGATCGTAGTCGGGGGTACCGTTGTAAGCCATGGCTGTCAGATCTTGAATGGATGAGTAGTTGGACGGCATAGCATACCGTCTATACAGCCATTTTACGAAAGCTTACTGAGCCTTTTATGTAAAGGGCTTGTACGGGGAAAATGAGCTAATAGAAACCGCATCTGATCGGCCAACACACGCCGTCCCTGTAGATAAATATATTCGGCATGTGTGGGAGTAAACGGTACTGCCAAAAGCTGCATGCCAACTTGTTCTGGTTGATGGTTTGCCTTTCTATTATTGCAACGCTTGCAGGCAGTGACGACATTATTCCAAGTATCTGCACCACCCAAACTAATCGGTGTGACATGGTCACGTGACAAGTCTCGCCCTTGAAAGTCACCACCGCAGTACAGGCAGACATGACCATCCCGCTTAAATAGGGTTTTATTATTCAGTGGAGGAATATAGCGCTCATGCAGAGAGTGATTACTGCCATGGGTGGCAATAATAGAGTTCACTTCTATCATACTTTGCCGTCCACTCAGCGCATTAACGCCACCGTGAACCACATACAATAACTCGCCGCAGGTATAGGCGACCTGCTGAGCATGGTAGAGACGGGCAGCATCTTGATAACTAATCCATTCAAGTGGCATACCCGCAGCATCTGTACGTAAAACCTGTTGCCTGAGAGACTGCATCTTATGAGCTCCAAAGGAGGTATCAGGTTGACACTGTAAAGACCGCATTGCACTCTGACAAGGGTGTGATAATCAGCAAAGTAATAAGGGTTTATTCCCTTTCACACCATTCAGTCGCACCATTCAGCCCGGTTTCGACGCAGAAAAATGGAGTTTGAGAGGTTAAGTTAAAGTGTTTTATGCACAAAGCGTGTTGAATTTGCATGCCTTTAGGACAAATAAGCATAAAAACCTTCATTACCATATAACTAATTGATTTTTAAAGGGATTAATTTTTACGGTACTTATCATTTCAAACTATAATCTATTACAACGGTATTAATTATGTCCCCAGACAAATGTTTCCCACACTTTTATCCACAGGCTTACCCTTGACAGCTAGCCGTATATGACCGATTCCGTACTTATTCAAGTCGCTGTCGATACGCCAGTACGTGGTTTATTCGATTACCGACTGAAATCAGCACAAACAGGGCAGCAGACAGGCGCCCTGATCGGCTGTCGCGTGTTGGTACCTTTTGGCCCTAGAGAGCTGATTGGTGTGATTATCCGTGAGCTGGATGAAGGTCATGAAGTCGCCGTCGATAAACTACGTGACGTGATACAAGTAATTGATGCGACACCGTTACTCGACCCACATTGCATCGAACTATTGCTCTGGTCAGCACGTTATTACCAATATGCCGTAGGTGCTGCGGTATTGACCGCCTTACCGCCCGCATTACGCAAAAATAAGCAGGCTGAAATCAGCCAAAGCAGGGTCTGGTTAGCGCAGGCCGAGGCCGATACAGCTAGTCTTAATCGCGCACCAAAACAGCGCGAAGTCTTTGACTGGCTATCACAACAGCCAACCGGGGCGAACGATAATGCAGTACGGCAACAATTTGGGCCGATCAGCAGCTGTCTCAAGTCATTAGAACAACGTGGATTGATCTTCAATCAACTCAGTGACGCACTAGCAACACAGCAGGCCAGTGAAAAGGCTGTGGCCCTTGCGACACAGGCGCCAGAGTTAACTACAGAACAAGCCCATGCCTACCAGCAAATCGCAGCCACCTTAGATAGCTTTGCCGTACATTTATTAGAGGGCGTAACCGGCAGCGGTAAAACAGAGGTCTACTTTGCCTTAATCGAGCAGATTTTAAACGAGTCAGAACAAGGACATGTATCGGCAGAGCCAGCACAGATCCTCATCATCGTGCCAGAGATTGGGCTCACGCCACAGCTTTTACGCCGCTTAAAAGAGCGCTTTCAAATACCGATAGCGACCCTACATTCGAATATCTCCGAGCAACAACGACAAGACACTTGGCTGCGCATTGGTTTAGGCCAGTATCAGATCATCCTCGGCACACGTCTGTCAGTCTTTACACCGATAGCCAATCTCGCCTTGATTATTATCGATGAGGAACATGATCATTCGCTCAAGCAACAAGAGGGTTTTCTCTATCATGCCCGTGATGTCGCCATCTATCGTGCGCGCATGCTACAAATCCCCATCGTACTGGGTAGTGCAACACCATCGTTAGAGTCCACATTAAACGCAAAACAAGATCGCTATAACCATCTGTTAATGCAGCAGCGCGCACAGGCAACGCCGTTACCGCGTATGCAACTGGTCGATATGCGGGCATTACCGGCACGAGAGATCTTATCGCCAACACTACGCCAGGCGATGCATCGTCACCTAGAGGCAGGCAATCAGGTGATCTTATTTTTGAACCGCCGCGGCTTTGCGCCGGCACTGATCTGCCATGAATGCGCCTGGGTTGCACAATGCAATCGTTGTGATGCCAAGCTAACCTTCCACAGTAATAGTGCTAAGTTGTATTGTCATCATTGCGATCATAGGCGGAGTAAACCGGAGCAGTGCCCGAGTTGCCAATCGAATAATTTGCTCTTGGTCGGTTTTGGCACACAACGTATTGAGCAGTTGCTTGCCGATGAATTCAAACAATACTCGGCAATTCGTTTTGATCGTGATGCGATTAAGCGCAAAGGCCAGCTAGAACAGATCCTTGAAGATATTCAGGAGCAACGGCACTCGATCATTATTGGCACCCAGATTTTATCTAAAGGGCATGATTTCCCACGTGTCTCTCTGGTCGGTGTGCTGGATATTGATTACGGCATCTTTAGTGCTGATTACCGCGCCTTGGAGCACAGTGCGCAGTTACTGACTCAAGTTGCGGGGCGTAGCGGTAGACGTAAAGAGCAGGGTGAAGTGGTGATACAAAGCCATGCACCCGATCATCCGCTGCTGCAATCATTGATTGTTAAGGGCTATCCAGATTTTGCCGAGCAGGCCCTAGCCCTACGCCAAAGCTGTAATCTACCGCCTTATAGTTACCAGATGTTATTACGCGCTCGTGCCACCCATGCCGATCATGCACAACAGTTTCTACAGCAGGCTAAACAACTAGCACAGAAACAACTGGCGTCTGATCTACAGATCATGGGGCCACTACCGTCTACCATGGAAAAGCGCGCCGGAAAATTTCGTGCTGTCGTACTCTTTAGTGCGAACAATCGCCGCAGCCTAAGCTTAGGCACTGCCGACTGGTTACAGCAATTGCATCGCCTACCCGAAGCACGCCGAGTACAATGGAATCTTGATATTGATCCATTAGAAGGGATATAGGCTTAATTAGCCGTCGGAAGGACACAGCATCAATCTTATGCGTTACAATTCGCAGGCTTAAACATTCAATCAGTAGAACACGCAGTAGGTAACCCATTTTGAAGGATCAGATCGAGAGCAGCTTACAAAGTCTTGTCGATAATTTAATCGCAGACGGCAGTCTCACTATAGAAGCCCCCATTGCCTTCCAAGTGACCCGGACGAAAGATCCGGCACATGGTAATTTCGCTAGTAATATCGCCATGATATTAGCTAAGCCTATGCGCAAATCACCACGTGATATTGCCGCCCTACTGCTGCCGAAATTAGAGCAAGACCCCCTCTTTGAGCGTGTCGAGATTGCTGGCCCTGGTTTCATCAATTTCTTCTTAGTCCAAGAAAAAAGTAACGCCATCCTGCAACAGGTCCTAGATGCTGGTGAACGCTTTGGCTGTAACGACAGCGGCGCAAACCAATCCCTACATATCGAATACGTATCGGCTAACCCTACTGGGCCATTACATGTAGGCCATGGTCGCGGCGCGGCTTATGGTGCGTCTTTAGCTAAGCTATATGTTGCTAATGGCTACCGCGTACATCGTGAATACTATGTTAATGATGCTGGACGACAGATGGATATTCTGGCGACTTCAGTGTGGCTGCGTTATCTCGAGCTCTGTGGTGAAGAACTGGTATTCCCAAGCAACGGTTACAAAGGTGACTATGTCTGGGATATTGCCGCCACTGCACATCGCACACATGCGGCTAAATTCCAACATGCAGTCGATGGCTTTTATAGTGACGTGCCTACCGATGAGCCACAGGGTGGTGACAAAGAAGCCCATATTGATGGCCTAATTGCAGTCGCCAAGAATCTTCTAACGGTAGACGGTTATAGTATTTTCTTCGATCTTGCGATCGATACGATACTGGCTGATATCCGTGATGACTTAGGTCTGTTTGGTGTTGAGTACGATAACTGGTATTCCGAACGCAGCCTGTTTGCTGATCAGCGCGTAGAGAAAGTGATCGACCGCTTAGAGGTCAGTGGCCATACCTACCGTAAAGATGGTGCGCTTTGGTTTGCCTCCTCCAAACTCGGTGATGAAAAAGACCGTGTCGTCGTGCGCGAAAATGGAACACCAACCTACTTTGCCTCTGATATCGCCTATCACGTTGATAAGCTCGAACAGGGTTATGATCAAATCATTAATATCTGGGGTGCTGACCACCATGGCTACATCCCTAGAGTCAGGGCTGCCTTACAGGCACTCAACCTTGATGCCGATAAGCTAAAGGTATTATTAGTCCAGTTTGCCAATCTCTATCGTGGTGAAGAACGCCTACAGATGTCGACCCGCTCTGGCGAGTTTGTAACCCTGCGCTCCTTACGCAAAGAGGTGGGTTGTGACGCGGCACGCTTTTATTATGTGATGCGTAAAAGTGAGCAGCATTTAGATTTTGATTTAGAGCTAGCGACGTCTACCAGTAATGAAAATCCAGTTTATTATGTGCAGTATGCACATGCCCGTATCTGTAGTGTATTGCGTCAAAATCTTGAACCAGTGACGACTGAGAATGCTTCAGCCGAGTTATTAAGCGAAGAAAATGAAAAGCAGCTACTGCAGAAGATTGCCGACTACCCCGAAGTAGTGCGCAGTGCCTGTAGTAAACAGGCACCACATATCTTAGTGCAGTATTTACGTGAGTTAGCTCAGCGCTTTCATAACTATTACAACGCAACCCAATTTTTGGTCGAGTCGAAAGAACTTAGGCAGGCACGTCTACAATTAATACTGGCGATTCAACACGTGTTGGTCAATGGACTCGATTTAGTCGGTGTGAGTGCCCCGGAGAAGATGTAAACATGGCTGTAGCAAAGAAAAAAACCACTGCGAAAAAGGCATCGGCAGTTCGACCATTGCCCGGCTGGATTTGGTTACTGACCGGCTTGATTATTGGCTTAAGTGCAACCTTCTTCCCGAAGCTGAATGAGCACTTTAATCAGACTGACGAGGCAGAGACCGTCGCCGCCAACACTGAGCTAGAAACACGTGATTTCACTTTTTATACGCTGCTACCAGAGGTCGATGTGGTGGTTGATGTCGCGCCGCGCCCAAGCACAGACTCAGCCGTAAAACAGCCGGTCGATAAAAGCATCTTGTTTGTCTTGCAGATGGGTTCTTTTAAAGACAAACAAGAAGCGAGCCGCTTACAAGCTCAACTTATTTTATTCGGCATCAATGCCATTATTCAAGACGTGCGCATTGATGGCAGCCAATGGTTTCGCGTCACCGTCGGCCCTAGCCACGACAAGGCTCATCTTACTCAGGTACAGAAAAAGCTCGCCAAAAAACGTATTACTTCACGTTTATTTCAGGTGCGTAGCTAAGCTATCCAAACGCTCTTCCAGGAGTTGAACGCGCACTTCTAATTCTTCTATCTGATTTTTTTGCTGCATCATCTTTACGCTGGATAAAGAGGGCGCGCTGGCGACTGTTTTTACATCCAGCCCCTGTATACCAGCTGAGATCAGTTTTTTCGCTTCTACTGTCTTACTTGAACTAGGTGTAAATGCGTTGCGCGTATCCATTAGCTCAAAACTGTCAAAACCCTTATCCTCTTTACGCTCGGTGACCAAACGCACTAGAGGTGAATTGCCAGCAATATCAACTGATGCTAACTGGGCATATGGCAAGCTATAGAGTGTCTCAAAACGCTTGCTCTTCTTTTTAAAGCGAATGATCTGTAGGCCATTCTCACTGAAGATAATTTGCGCCTTCACCCGTGATTTACCTGAAGAGAGCAGTGAGTAGCCCTTTTTATCGGCATAGAAATAAACATAGCTATTCAGCAGCAAGGTCTCATCCGCCTTCAAGATAGCAGCGCTACGCAACTGCGCATCGAGGCTGGAGTCATCGTTAGAAAAAACAGAAGAGCTGAAGATACAGCTAATAACTAGGGCACTTATGAGACGCATTATGGTATTCATCCTTTTTAATCAAAAACGTATGTATGCTAGGCTCTAGTAGTATAATTCAGATGCTTAAATGACCATAGGGTCATACCTAATTTTAGTTTATTTTATTCAGTGAAGACAACATGAGTGACTCCATACTAGCGCAGCAGATCCCTTTAACAGCGGATATTCAATCACGTATTCCAGTATTGGCTAGCACCGAGCGTAGCGCCTTGATCGCGCGCATCAAAGAATTACTAAAGGCACAGGATGCCGCCTTGGTTGCGCATTACTACACCCATGAAGACCTGCAGCAGCTGGCTGAAGAAACCGGTGGTTATGTCGCTGACTCCTTGGAAATGGCACGCTTTGGCCATGAGCATAGCGGCTCAACCTTAGTCGTGGCTGGTGTTCGCTTTATGGGCGAAACAGCAAAAATATTAAGCCCTGAAAAACGCATCATCATGCCCGATCTTGAGGCAACCTGTTCACTTGATCTAAGTTGCCCAGCAGATAAATTCACTGATTTCTGCGATCGACACCCAGACCGGGTTTCAGTCGTCTATGCCAATACCAGTGCTGCGGTAAAAGCCCGGGCCGACTGGGTAGTCACCTCTAGTATTGCGGTCAAGATCATTTCTCACTTGATGGATCAAGGGAAAAAGATTTTATGGGCCCCTGACAAACACTTAGGAGATTACTTACAAAAGGTCACTGGTGCCGACATGCTGATGTGGGATGGTGCCTGCATAGTGCATGAAGAATTTAAGGCGCACGCCTTGGGTGACTGTATTACCCAACATCCAGAGGCAGCTGTTTTAGTGCACCCCGAATCACCTGCCGATGTTATCGCCATGGCCGACGTGGTTGGTTCAACTTCTGCCTTGATCAAGGCGGCAAAAACATTACCTAACAAACAATTTATCATCGCTACAGATAATCGCATCTTCTATAAGATGAAACAGTTAGCGCCAAATAAAGAGTTTATCGAGGCGCCTACCGCTGGCGAAGGTGCAACTTGCCGTAGTTGTGCGCACTGTCCTTGGATGGCGATGAATAGCCTACAGAATCTTCTACAGGTGCTAGAGAACGGTGGCAACGCAATTGAGATTGACGAAAAAATACGCGTCGATGCCTTCCGCTCGACTAAGCGCATGCTAGATTTTGCCAAGCAAAATACTTAAGACCAGCTATGGCCAAGATGCTAAAAAAGGGTGATCTAGCGACTAAGATTTGTCTGCGCTGCGGCCGCCCTTTTACTTGGCGTAAAAAATGGGCGGCCGTTTGGGATGAGGTAAAGTATTGTTCCCAGCGCTGTCGTCAAAACTAATTTAAGGTGTCGTGCTCAAGCATCAGCTTATCTATATCGCGCATGATGTCATCAATCTCAGACGGTAACTGCAAATAGAACCCCTGTGTCTCTATTGCCGCCATCACCTGCTCAACATTGGCATTAGCTAATTTCTTTTTACTTAGATCGACTTCTAATACCTGTGTTAAATCACCCATGAATTGAGTCACTGACTCTGGTAATTCAGTGGTTTCAACACCGGCTTTCATATACACATAGGTATCATTTTTACGTTCACTACGATAAACATAACATTGCATAACAGGTCTCAACTTTTTCTTTAATTAAGCGGTTTTATTGATAAGGCTCTATTTTATAGGGTGTGCGATACGGCCTTGGGAATCAAGGTAACTATAACTCATTAGCGCCTGATCTAGCTCGAGTAAAATCTCCTTTATCCTGATCTCACTACATTGTTGTTGCTGTAAGCGTTGCTCGCAATAATGAGTCACCTGTTCTGCATCAATATGCACACTGGCCAATAACTCTTGCACACAATCACCACTTTCATATTCGTCGATTATATAGCCACCCGTCTCACTGCAGGACACATTGACTGTATGGGTATCACCAAATAGATTATGAATATCGCCCAGTACTTCTTGATAGGCACCAACCAAGAAAAAACCCAGTAGATAATCTTCTGATTTAGGTAGCGGATGTAACTTCAAGTGATCTGAAACACCGTCAACAGAAACATAGGCCTGTATCTGTCCATCAGAATCACAGGTCAGATCATGCAACCTAGCGGCTATTTTAGGCTCTTGCTCTAGCTTGTGTAATGGCACGATAGGAAAGATCTGACCCAGCCCCCAGATATCAGGTAGCGACTGAAATAAAGAAAAATTACAGAAGTACTTTGAGGCCTCTACCGTGGTCTCACCTTCTGCATTGGCACACTGGTGTTGCACTCGGCGGATCAATTGCTCGGCATCGGCTCGCTGCCGCAGATTTATTTTTTGCTCAAGGAATGCTCTGTTCATTAACTGGCGAAAAGCGTTAACCGCTTCACTATGGATGATGCCCTTATCGATCGCCGCTGCTTGCAATTGATCGGCTTGCTGAGCAATCGCTGCTGGCCATGATAGCCCACCACTATTTTCTTGTTGCAGCTCTTCTGGCACGGCCTCTGCCGCCATCACATTGGTCACCAATACCGCATGATGTGCCACCAATGCGCGGCCATGTTCTGTAATGATCTGTGGTTGAGCCAACTCATACTGCTGGCAATACTGTGCCACGCAGCTAATCACTAAGTTGGCATATTGCTGATAACTATAAGACCGCGAAAAATAACTGCCATCAGCTTGCGCGGCATAATCAATCGCCATACCGCCACCAATATCAAGATAATCTAAGATGCAACCATGGCCATGTAATTCGGCATAGACCTGCATGGCCTCACGTAAGCCCTGCTCATAATCTGCCAACACCGAGATCTGCGAGCCCATATGAAAATGTAGTAACCGCAACCAATGCAGACATCGCTTTGCCTGCAGTTGATCGATCAACTGCAGTAAGGCCGATGTCTCTAAGCCAAACTTTGCATTCGGGCCACCACTATTTTGCCATTGGCCAGCGGCGATTGAGTTCAGTCGGATCCTAACGCCTAGATCAGGTGTCAGTCCTAGCGCCTCACTCTCTTCAGTAATTAGATCAAGCTCGGCCAATTTTTCCAGCACGATAATGACTCTAATACCCATGGCCTGCGCATGCAGCGCTAAACGAATATAGGCGCGATCTTTGTATCCATTACAGATGAGCAAACGCTCATCTTGTGGCAATAAGGCCAGGGCGGCCAATAGTTCGGGCTTACTACCCACCTCTAAACCCATGGCATGGTCTGGCGTATTCAGCAGGTGCTCGACCACGGTACGTTGCTGGTTGACCTTAATTGGATAAACCACATGATGCGGCTGGCTATAGGCATGACGGCTAGCCGCCAGGTCAAAGGCTGTAGCTAATTGTGCTACCCGTGTATCCAACAGTTGTGGAAAGCGAATCAATACTGGAAATGAGCTACCTGTCGTATGCAGTTGCTGACAGACTTGATAGAGATCTATCTCTGTCTTATCTTTAATAGTGACGCTCATATGACCATCATTATTCACATCAAAATGACCTTCCCCCCAGACCGGAATACGGTAAGATTCGCGAGACTGATCGGGCCCCCACTGGGCGTCCTGCTGTTTAGACATGGTTTAATAACTCACAGTACATAACGGTTAATATAAGTATGGATATACTCACAAATCAACAACATTGGTTCTCTGAACGGCATGCCGATAGCGCAACGGCATTTTCTCTAGAGATTACTCAGTGCCTACATGAAGAGCAAACAGATTATCAAAAAATTGCGATTTTCGAGACTAAAAGCTTCGGCAATCTGATGGTGATTGATGACTGCATCATGCTCACGCAACGCGATAATTTTATCTATCATGAGATGATGACTCACCCTGCTCTATTCAACCACCCAGCACCGCGTCATGTTGTTATTGTTGGTGGTGGCGATTGTGGCACCTTACGCGAAGTGGCGAAACATAAAGAAGTTGAACAGATCACCCAGGTTGAAATTGACTGCCGTGTCACCGAGCTATCCTTGGAATTTTTTCCTGAGCTCTGCACTGCCAATCAAGACAACCGAGTACAGTTTGAGTTTACTGACGCCATCCAATGGATGCAGCAAGCGGCAGATGCCAGCATTGATCTCATTATCGTCGACAGTACCGATCCTATTGGCCCAGCTGAAGGTCTCTTTCGTGAGGCATTCTATAGTGATTGTGAACGTGTGTTAGCGGCAGATGGGATTCTAGTGCAACAGAGTGAATCACCCTTAGTGCATTGGGAGAGTATTACCAAGAAGATGCAACTGGCGATGGCAACAGCAGGCTTCGCAAAACAACAGACCTTATTTTTTCCACAACCGGTCTATCCCACAGGTTGGTGGTCAGCCACGCTGGCGGCACGGGATGAATTGCATTTAGTGCGTGATCGACAATGTAAGGTGGCTGAATTTGATACTGACTACTACAACTATGGCATTCACCTTGCAGCCACAGCAGTGCCTAATTTTATTCTGAAGCAATCGTAATTATTCTAGGCAAAAAAAACGCCCCATTTGCATGGGGCGTTAATCAAGTACTACTTAGCTGAGGAGGACAGCTACTTACGAACAAACTCAGGATAGGCTTCCATACCGCATTCCGCGATATCAACACCATTCATTTCGTCTTCTTCGCTGACTCTGATACCAACAACCATCTTGATAATTCCCCAAGCGATCATTGAAGTAACAAAGGTCCATGCAAAGATAACTACTGCGCCGTATAACTGGCTACTTAAGCTTGCATCAGTGTTCGATAGAACAACTGCGATCAAACCCCATAGACCAACTACACCATGCACTGACATTGCGCCGACTGGATCGTCTAGCTTCAACTTATCAAAGGTAATGATACTGAAGACAACTAGAACACCACCGATAGCACCAATGATTGTTGCCAACCCTGGAGTAGGTGCCAATGGTTCAGCTGTAATCGCAACCAAGCCAGCAAGTGCGCCGTTCAAGGTCATCGATAGATCTGCTTTACCAAACAATAATTTAGCTGTTAGTAGTGCTGCAATAACACCACCTGCTGCTGCTGCATTAGTGTTAACAAAGACTAGTGCTACTGCATTCGCCTCAGCAACGTTCGAAACAACCAACTCAGAACCGCCGTTGAATCCGAACCAACCTAACCAAAGAATAAATGTACCTAAAGTAGCTAACGGCATATTCGCGCCTGGCATAGCCACTGCTTTACCTTCAGCTGTGTAGCGACCTTTACGTGCACCTAGCAAGATAACACCGGCTAGTGCTGCAGTTGCACCACAAAGGTGAACCACACCTGAGCCTGCAAAATCTGCAAAGCCTGCTGCGTCTAAGAAACCACCACCCCATTTCCAGAAACCTTGAACTGGGTAGATGAAGCCACACATAACAACCGCAAATAATAAGAAAGACCAAAGCTTCATACGCTCAGCAACCGCGCCTGAAACAATAGACATCGCAGTGGCTACAAACACCACTTGGAAGAAGAAGTCTGATAGACCAGAGTAGTAAGTATCACCACCACTGGCAATTACGTCTGCCGCTGAATTATCAGCCGAGGTCAGCATGTCGAATGCTAACGGCATCCATGTGCTCTCTGTGCCGCTGTACATAATGTTGTAACCACATAACATGTACATAACTGAAGCGATTGAATATAGAGCGATATTTTTAGTTAAGATTTCAACTGTACTTTTTGAACGGACTAACCCAGCTTCTAACATTGCGAAGCCAGCAGCCATCCACATAACAAATGCACCCATTACCAGGAAGTAAAAGGTATCCAATGCATATGCAAGTTCGATTACTTGATTTTCCACGATTTTCTCCTAATCCTTTATAGAGCCGTAGCGCCGGTTTCACCGGTACGGATGCGAATAACCTGTGACAGGTCAGAGACAAAAATCTTGCCATCACCAATTTTTCCGGTGTTAGCTGCTTTTGTGATTGAGTCTAATAAGGTCTCAACTAGATCATCATCAATAGCGATTTCAAGTTTAATCTTCGGTAAAAAATCAACGACATATTCGGCACCACGATATAACTCGGTGTGTCCTTTCTGACGTCCAAACCCTTTCACTTCAGTGGCGGTTATCCCCGACACACCGATTTCGGATAAGGCTTCACGAACATCATCTAACTTGAACGGTTTAATTATTGCTGTAACCAATTTCATTACGTTCTCCAAATTGATTGATCAGTTTTTATGATTTATTCAATCTAGTAAAAAGAGAGAGAAGATAGTTACTCTTTCCTTATTACAGCCACTTACAGTCAGACCGATAAGCACACTAAATTGAAAATCTTTTATGTAGTGAAAGGTGAAGTATTAAAAACCTTCACCCTTCCACTACCCGAAAGGCCTTACAGGATGTCAAAGCCCCAGTGGATTGATACGTAAGCTTGAGTCTCATCTGGCTCAGCAATAGCATCGGCATCAGTTGTGTCAACGATAGCGCCTGTTAGCTCAATACCACCAAGCTCCATGGTGTAACCCACTTCAAAGAAGCTACCCATGTCACTACTGGCGTCTTTACCCCAGTCACCGTAAGTGACATATGCGCCACCGTAGTTACCTGTTACCGCTGCAAAGGTGTAATCGTCGCCACCATTTGAATAGCCACCGTCGTACTCACCTGTGGTGTATTCAAGGTCAACTGACACTGCGCCCATGCTTGCACCGGCATATAGATTGATTTCGTCATAGTTATCATCAAAGCTTGCTTCGGTGTAACGGTAAGCGGTGTAACCCACGCCTACGTATGCACTTTCAAACTCATGGATGTAACCACCATAAAGGTCATACTCAATACCATCACCGACATCAGCGGCCCAAACACCGGCATAAGCACCGCCGAATTCTAGATCGATACCACCATTACCAACGGCGTCATCTTGAACGATGCCACGAAAGATATAGTCCGACATGATTCCAGCGTTACCGCTGATAGCCAGTTGGTGATCATCAGCAGATGCGCTGAAAGATGCAGTTAAAAGAGTTGTTCCTAGTACAGTGCTGGCAACAGCGCCTAAAATTTTGTTGTTCATTTAAGTAAGTCTCCGTTTTACTTTATTGCCTTCTTGGCAATCGATATTAATTACACGAGAGATAAGAGCATATTGCGTGCCACTTTTTACAACCCATTTAAAAACAATAGGTTAGAGGTATTAGGTTAAATTTAAGACAGATCATATAGAAACTTCGCGCACCGTCATGACCCATCACCGCACTGTTTTAGGTCACTCGTAGCAGGCACATGAGTAGGCTAAGATAGGGCAACCCTAACGGAACATACCCAGATGAAATTTGATGCCAGCGCGATGGAACAAGCCATCAGCAAATTCCGAGCCTTATTACCCAACAACGTTGAAGACCTACGTAATTTTGGTGAAGACAAGATGAAACTCGCCCTACAATCGATGCTGCAGGACTTAGATGTGGTTACGCGTGAAGAGTTTGATAGTCAGAAGCAGGTGCTCTTACGCACCCGTGAGCGCCTAGAACAATTAGAACAGCGTTTGGAGAAGCTCAAGTAGTACTGAGACT